>Ga0265301_10002018_pt1 | contig 24660 bp, 17 predicted proteins | sample AusTroGonzalo_MG_2_FD_193488 | JGI IMG/M metagenome (GOLD analysis project Ga0265301, IMG submission 193488) | Bovine rumen microbial communities from tropical cattle in Woodstock, Queensland, Australia - Gonzalo_04 | ecosystem: Host-associated > Mammals > Digestive system > Stomach > Rumen ... | reverse complement strand
TTTCAGATTCTTCAGTAAGTGTCAAATATTCGCCATTCTTGATGACGTATGCATAGACCTCCAGATATTCTGGGAAGTATTTTCCAGTTTGCGGATTATAGTGAACTGTACCATATTCAGGCTCCAGAACGTACTTATCCTGACCATACAATTTTACACATGTAAATGTACGGAGATAGAACTGGCCATGATAGATTGCCTTAATGACAACCTGAGCACGGTCTGCACTCATACTGGTGATTCTGTAGTTACCGTCATCGTCAAATGAAACATGGCATCCGACAACATGGTCAATACCCCACTCAACACCGTCCGAATGATACAACTGCCTTGTACCAAAGAAGAACTGGGCAGTTGTAGTTGGTAAGTCTTCCAGAGGATTACCGGCCATATCAGTAATAACAGAATCCGTATCATTCGTCAAATTGATGAATACTGGAGTGTCACCGTCCTGTCCGTCACGGCCATCCTTACCGTCCACACCATCTATACCATCGCGTCCGTCACGAACATAGTACATCCAGTGCGTAGTGTCTTCTTCAGTACCACACAGAATATACATGTCGTTCTCGTCTTTGAGGTATTTATTGTCAACACCGTCTTTCAGGATTGCATGAGGTGGCTTATTGGTATTGTCAACAACACAACTATAAAGAACTTCGCCTAAGCGGACAATATCACCGACAACATAATTTTCTTCAGAATCCCAATGGCCCTTGATGGTTAAATCCTTACCATCACGTCCGTCTTGGCCATCTTGACCATCAGCAACCAAGGGAATGTCCTCAGTATCTTGAATACGGCCATCATTGTCAATAAGAGTAAAGACAAGATGCCTGTCAGTAAACGTATCATTCTGGATGATAACGGTTACTGGTGAGAATTGTGGTGTCTGCTGACCAGCATAAACAATTTTTGCCACATTCAGAGCACTGGTACACTCAACAGGGTCTTCACCAAAACGCTTGCAGTAAGCACGAACTGTAATACTGTTGGGGTTGTAATTGCCCAGTTTGTCTCTCACGATTGTGTTGACACTGGTTTGCAAATAATACTTCTCCTGACCAAACAGTTTTCTGAACGTAAATGTCTTGATGTATGAGTGGCCCTGGTAAGCACCAATGATAGTGACAATAGCCACATCAGCAGTCATGTTTGAAGTGGTAACAACACCATTTTCGTCAATGACTGCATCACAGCCATTACCGCTACAGTTCCAAGTGATCTGTGAATTTGGAACCTTGGTCAACTGATAATACAATTCAGCTGTGGTGGTCGGGTATTCTTCGTCTGGAGCGATATTTCCGTCTGAGTCAGTACAGATTGCATCGGTATCATTTGTCAAATTTATAGTGACAGAACCAATGCCATTAATACCATCTTGAACCAAAGGAATCTCTTCCATATCACCAAGTTTCGGAGTGCTGGAGTTATCAAACAGTTCGAATTTCAATCTACCATTTGTGAATGCCGACATTGAATTGGTGTTGACAGACATTCCAGAATAATAGGTCTGGTCATTGAACTTGATAAATCCCAAATTGCTGGTCGAAGTTACCTCTTTGCGCTCACCGTTCTTAATACAGTAAGCACGAACCACCAGAACCTGAGGCTCAAATTGTCCTTGGCCATCATTAGCATTCGGATCGTATTTAATAACGTCTGCTGATGGCTCCAGGATATATTTGTTGGCACCAAACAGCTTACTGAATGTAAAGAGTTTGGTGTATGTATAATTATTATAAGTGGCACTGATAGTTACAACGGCCTTGTCTTTGGTCATATTAGATGTGACCACCGTTCCGCTTTCTGGAGCAATAGTAGCAGAACAGCCATCAGCAGATACACCCCAAGTAATGCCAGAAGTAATCTGAACACTGCCTCGATACAACTGTGCTTTTGTAGTTGGGTAAACAGTACCTGGAGCGATTACACCATTAATGTCAGTAATGATTGAGTCAGAATCGTTCGTAAGGTTGATGTAAATAGCATCTTCACCCTGAATTTCATTCTGCAAATCAATCAGAAGATCCCAGTCCTCACTTATATTGTTTTGGTCTGGATCTGATAAAATGTAAGCACCGTTTTTGTCCTGAGCATATTTCTCGACACCATTATCAACGAATTTCAAGATACCTCTTGGTGGATTTGATGTCTGCTTATTACTCAGATACAAAATACCACCAAGATTTACGATAGACTGTGCTGGATATGGCGTTTTTGAAGACTCCCAATGACCCATCGATTGAATGGTCTGAGCATACACAACAGCCAGCCAGTTCGGATTATCCAGACTGGGCTCACTTCCAATAAGACCATGATGAACTCCGTGTTCATCGATTTCGTCCTCTCTTACCAAAAGCCAGAGTGAACCATTCCAATATACTCGGTCTTTATAGAAATATTCAGTATTGGGATCCCAGACACCCTGATCATAATAATCAATAATGTCTCGTCCATGAGAGTCAACTTGTCTCAGAATACCAGTGTGCAAAATATCACCATCGATATAGAAGAGGTATGTTGATGCTTCACGGGCCAATGGGTTCGGATCATCCTGAGTATCAAAATTAGCAAGAATGGAAAGATCACCAAACTGCATTCCAATATTCTCGAATTTGAACTCCCAGGTATTCTGACCACGCAACATACGGGTATATGCTGGAGTCATGTAAGTTGCATTCTGGCGGTCTGTCTTTGTGAAGTTGCCGTATGCAACGAATGTCATGAACTCCTGTGGATGAATGGTTTTGTTCCAACGAGTGCTGACCGGACGGAGTGCATAAGTGAAGACTTTTCTGTAATACTTCACATTATCCACCTCAGTTATATCTGTGACACTGGTGATGCGGAAATACGAAGTACAGAAGCCAGCAAATGTCCTGTTACCAAATCCATCGTCCGTTGTAGCGGTCTCATTGACATTGGCATTATTGTAATCATGGAAGATACCCATACAAATATCATCCACCTGAACATTTCCTACCTCACCCTCTTCCAATTTAAGAGTGACTGTTCCAGTCATACCGTCATCATTAACGACAACGGATTCGATGATACCGCCACCTGGTGCTCTCCATGAATCACCAGCCAATACTTCAACGCGGTTATATCTCAATTCTGGGACTTCCAGGAATCTCCTGATGATAAGGCTTTCAAATTCACCATTACCATATTCATCGATCTTGGCACCAATACCAGTAATACCAGTCTGATAAAGACCAATCTGGAGACCTTTCATCATGTAGGCAATACCATTAGATTTGAGTCCTGCCAAGAAAGTAATCATTCCAAGAGCTTCGTCATCGAATATCTTGGAAATGTAATCGTCTGAACCATGTTCTCTGAACAGGCCCTTCATACTGTCCGCTGTCAGGTATCCTTCCAGTGCATCCCTCAAATGTGAAATATCAATCTGGAAGTCTGAATTCGAACTAAGCAGAGTCCAAAGATTCGTAGCAGTCAGAAGAGCACCATCACCACCAGCACCTTGAACAGCTTCAGCAACAAGAAGTGCTGCCAAGGTCTTAAATGGAACCCTGTATTTCTTTTCGTTGGCCTCGTCATACAAAAAGACACCATCTGAATTGCTGATGACACCACCAGACGGTTCGCCTGCTATGGCATCACCAATCGTATTCACAATGTCACCGACACCTTTCTGCATCTTCTCATAAAGAGACTGGCCGGTTTCAGTAAACATCGGTGTTTCGACACTGGAGCCTTCAACAACGTAATTGTGGTAAACGTCTGCACTTATAAGGGTACTGAGGGCACTCTCCAGAATGCTCTTCATCAATGATTCCTTGGTGGAACCCTTCTTGAATTCTGCTGCTGCCATTATTTTGCTATTTTTACTTTCTTCGACATTATCTTTGGTAATTCGCCTGAAAGGGCACCGATTTGTGGACCAGTAGAAAGCGGCTGTGGACCAATCTGAGTGGCCGTCAAAGCGGAGGCGAGATAGTTGAACAACTTACTAAGTAGGGTGTTCAATTCTGAGAACAAAACTGCATTGTCAGCAGCCTCTCCCACTATCACATTTCCACCGCTGTCAACTGTTATCTGGGCACTGTCAGACCCACCGATCTTTGTGGACTGCCCTTTACTATCAATAGTCACAGTCGTTCCATTAGCGTTTATGTCAATTTTACCGGAACCGTCCATTACAATGGTCAAATTATCGCCAATCTGGAGTGTCCGTTTTGTGTTCTCTGTTGTCAGAGTTGTCTTTTCTCCGATTTGCTCAACAATCTTGTCTTTGGTGACTTTTCGAGAGACGGTTCCATCTTGATTCTTGGTTTCATCGTCACCTTCTTTATCGTGTTCTGTCACAATATCTGTGATAGAATCCTTATCATAGTAAGTGTGCGCTGAGCTTCCAGTTTTTTCAAGATTATCAAAATCCTTATCATCATCCTGGTCTTCTACGAATTCCTCAGTCTCAGTAACACCAATACTGGCCTTCTGATGAGAATTCATCTGAATAATATCTACATGAGAGAAGGAAATCACGTATTCTTCCTGGGAAGCTGGATCCTGAACAATAACAACCTCAGAATACAACTGTGGCACCAGCAAAACACCAGACTTGTTATTCTGGATGGCTGAAATCCTAACATGTTCATGAAGACCCACATCAGCTTTTTCGTCATCATAATTCTTGTTGAATTCCTGAACATCAATGGTTCCTTCCCATTCGTCACCTTCAGGATAGACATTACAAACATATCCGACAGTCCTTCCAGAATATAGAGGATTGCCGTGTTTATCAAGAAGTTTCTTTCCTGCAATATTTTGGATGCCCTCGGCAAGCTTTCTTGACTCAGCTAAAAAATCTCCTTCGTACATATTACTTGATGACTTTTACGTTATCAAAAACCTTAATTCTGTATGGCAAAGTGATCTCTTGCCTATATCCATTGACACCGAATTTAGTGTTGACTTCTTCAACGACATAGAATCCCTGACGGGCTGGCTGTCTGATGTCAACCAACGCAATAATGGAAGTCGGAACAATATCTCGTCCACCAAATATCGTCAATTTTCCAGTTACACCACTTGGATTGAAATTCTCATAATATTCAATGGCCTCACGCTTCAATTCGTCTTTTGTGAGACCCCACTTCTTTGCCATGTATGGGTATCTGGAGTAGTTCTTCAGGTCCGCAACTTTGTTTTGAACAGTCTCACGCGAACCCTTCTTTCTCTTGCCTTTGCGGTTTGAAGTCCAGTCCTTGTCATTAATGAATTGGTATTTCTCAACAGAATTGTTCTGAGGAGACCACTCTGGATTCAACCTAAGAGAGAATTTACAATGATAATTCTGACCATTCTCAACCTTCCAGCCTTCTGCATCGATAATAACGAACTTCTTGTCAACTTCCATGATTGAGAGTCCGTCATCTGCAATATCCCAATCAGAATAAATCACTGGAATGCCATCACCTTCTGGGTGGTACATCACGGAATCAGCAGTATCAGTAGCTGTTGTTGACATATAAGTACGGCCAATCGAAAGTCTAAAAATGCCATCGTCACAGCGACGCATGAAGCATACCAGGCCACTTTTTGACCACTCATGAAGTACATCTGCAACAGTTATATGATGTGTAACATTGACTGCGCCCACATTAATGTCTTGTTTGGAAACATCTGGATGCAGCTCAATTCCTGTTCCATTAAGCCAATCATATTTGCCACCAGCATCAAAGAAATCCATTACTTTGCGATTTCCCTTTGATAGAACATCGTCACAGCTCACAGTCTTGAAAACGTAAGCCAAATCCTCACACCTCAATTCAATTGGTGACTGAGGTGAAATACCAGTGATATATCCAGAAAACACAAGATTCAGACACTTGTGGTCTTCATATTCGTCGATTTTTTCTGCAACAAGTGGGTCCTGGGTGTATCCGCAACGGATTTCGATACGGTCACCATTCGAGAACATACTTGGCTCAACTGGTTTTCCAGATTCTGTAGAAGTCGTAAGAAGAATACCGATAGAATTAACGTGGTCTGGCTCATACAAAGAGGTATCGCCAACTTTGTTTGCATCAGAACTCACATCGTTATCTACTTTGGCCTCTGGACTTTCGGTTTTCATGTCAGTCGCAATCTGAGGATCTTGGGCTTCAGTATTCTGATTAACAGCAGCACTTGTAACCACTTTTTTGATAATTGAACCCTTTGGAATCACAATAGATGCCGTACTGATGACATTTTTATATGAACTATTGACAGTCAGAGACTCAACTTCATGGAGAACCATTTTACACTCTCCTTTAGCTGGTGCTGGCTGTATTCCCTTGGCTGCTGGATCCCAGATTTTGATTTGACACACAAGAATATCTGGTGCCTGGTCAACATATTTCTTAGCGTCATCACCTTCAAGGAATCGCTCCCCACCAGTGTGACGCATACCAATACCGATTTTCGGGGTTTCATAACCGGTAACTATGCCCTGTGCAATCTCTACTCCATTGTCGTTTGCCATTACATTAATCCGATTAAGTTGTTAATACCCTGATCTGCGGCCTTGTTAATTGTATCAAGAGCACCATTCTGTAAGCCTTCCAGTTTCTTCTGAATAAGTTTAGCCCACATGCTGCGCTCTTTCTTCTCAGCCTCCTGGATGCTGTAATCGATGATGCTGATTGTGTCAGCTTCGATTTTGGTTTCTTTGTCTGGCATTACACCAACAGCAGAGAAAGTGTAGTCCTGAGTATTGTCGGCAAATCCCTGGCGAGGACTCAGAGACCATCCAGTAATGATGAATTTATCGATACCCAAGATGTCAAGTATATAGTGGTTACAATAGACAATGCCTTTGTAATCCATAATTTGCTTGAATTTCTGAACTTCTGCCTCAGGATAAACACCTGGGACACCAGATACCATCTTTCCGCTTACTGAGAATTTAACATCACCATTTCCGATGATTTCTTTACGTGTATAGTCACGGCCCTGAACTGGAGTCAGAAGAACATTCTTGTCGGAATTAATCTGAGGAATAGCAACAGGATCAAACCATACCAGCATATCAGTAGTAGCTGGGATATTGACGGATTGGCTGCCTTGTGAGTAAGTTGTCACTTTATTCAATCCAGCGGACTTATTGCCACGCATATTCTTGTTGACCTTATAACTTATTGGATTTTCCAATTTAATGCCCATAACAAAGGCTTCTGGGCAATATTCGCCATAGTTATTGATAGCTGGAATGAAGTCCTGACCACCGCCATCACGGTTTACCTGAAGCATACCGTAATGTTTTTCCCTGACCTTGTTTGCGTAATCATCAATAAGGACAGTCCAAGCAGAACCTTCCATACCCTGAGTTTTGCCCTTCAAGAACTTCTTCAGCTCTTTCATGGCATACTCTTTAGCATACTGGGCAGCTGCTCTTAGAATCGGTGCTGTATGAGTCAAAATAAAATTGGCACCAGGTTGATAGTTGTAATAATACTCAATCTTCTGGCCCTTTCTTTTTCCAGTGACACCAAGGACACCCTGCAACCAGTTATTACCCATACTCATGGCACTGGTTGCAACTCCATTGGTGACATTATATCCAAGATTTCCGAAAAAATTCATATATCTTATTTATTTTTGATTATACTTGACTTCCATTTCCAGCATCAGGCATAGCACCTATCTGTGTCTGGGCGGTTGCGACAGCCTGAGTGACAGCATGAATCACTCTTGGCATAATCTGGTCGGCAACTTTCTTTTCGTCGGCACTCAGGAATTCATTCTTGTCGAAGTTGCACAGATTTTCGATATTGAAGACAATCTGAGTTGGACGGGCAGTTGGACGCTGGTACTTGTTGGAATATCCAGACTGATCGATCTGGTAAGGATTCGTCTTGCCATTATTGCCTCCAGATGGGTTATTATTACCCAATGGATTATTCTTTCCATTAGTACCACCGTTACCCTTATTGGTATCCTCAAAATTGAGCCCCATGCGTTTTCTATACCAGGAAACAACAGCATCAATGTCTTTCTTCTGCTTACTCTTGCTACCATTTGTGAGACTGAACTGAGCTGGATCAATACCATTTTCAAGAGCGTAAGCCTGACCCTTTTCTTTGAGCCACTGAGACTGTTCCTTGGATAATTTCGAACCAACACCAAAACCACCCATATTGGCACCCAGACTGTCAATTGTAACACCTTCTGGGAGATCTCCATTAGCAGCTGCAAGTTTAGCTGCCTGGAGAGACAAAAGTAAAAACGAACCAACTGTATCGCTAACCTTAAGTTTAAATGCCTGAATTTTGGCAAGGTATTCCTGGAAGCTCAATTGGCCATCGTGAATTTGGAGATTCAGCTGAACCATCTGATCCTCCATATTGATTCCAGTAAATGTAATACCACTTACTGACCTCTGAAGCCAATAAACACGCTTTGCAACCTCATTATCAGCCAATTTGTCAAGTTGTTCAATAGCCAGATATTTTTGCATTACTGGGTTGTCCTCACCATTCAACATGTCGGTGAGGTTTTCAACAATGGCGTATTTGAATTCAAAACTATTGTAACGTCTTGCAGCAGACATATTGCCAATCTGCTCACCAGTCATATTACGGATGCTTTCGTCACTGCTTCCAGGACGATATGCATCAATAATCTTCATGGCATTCGCTCTTGCACTCTTGAATGCCTCAATACGCTTATCCTTGTCTTCAATAGAAGCTGCTTTACCGAATAATTTCAGGATCCTGTCTCTTGCACCGGTATAATCGGATGAATTGACTGCATCCATCGTTATTGCGTATCTCGCTGCTATTGCCTGGGCATTCTTGGTACTATTTGGAATATATCCAACTCTACCCATATTCTTTGGAACACCAAATCCAGCGTCTCTCCTGAAGTTCTCAAATGAATATGCGCCACCAGTTACAGGAGCTACAAATTGGTCATAAATTGACTTAACATACTCCAGTGGAGCACGTTTCATCATGTCGGCATCGAACAATTGAGAATAACCTCTTGTGTGACGGAACATCGGATTGCTAATCCACCTTCTACCAACAACAGGCTTTCCCTTTTCGTTCATAATCTGACCAACATTGACAATAGAACCGGTCTTTGTTCCCAGTTCCAACATATTGTCAGTCAAAGTATTATTGAGAATGCCGCTTGCATTATCCCTTATGCCCTGAGTTTCCTTGGATTTTTCATTGAATTTCTTAACGGCATTGTCTTTATCCTTAATATCCTTATAGATAAGACCAACGGTTGTCGCAATTCCCAAGATAGCAAGACCAACAGGACTTGTGACAGCTCCAGCAATACCGCCAATAGCAGTTCCAAGACCACTCATAGCACCACCAGCCATTGAGCCCAATGCGCCAAATGAACCAGCGGCCCTGGCAGCAGCAAAAGCACCTCTTAAACCAACTGCACCACTTGCAGCACCGACAACAGCATTGCCAGCTCCGACAGCACCAAGGGCAATACCCATGTTTCTTACAACACGGTATAAGCCTATGAATGGATTCAAGAGCAAACCAATCTGATTGAGTGCAAACTGCATTACCATCATGGCCTTAACAGCTCCTGGGAAGGTGTTGTATATGTCAAGCCAAATCTTTGCAACAGTACCGAATGCGCTACCCATTGTCTTGACAAGCTCCATGATATTGTTTAGGTTCTCAGCAGCTTCAGGAGTCTTCAAGTAATCCCTAACGCTAATGAGCATTTCCTTCAACGAACCCTGGAACTTCTCAAACATCTGGACGTTATCCTCAGTAAATGCAGAAGTCACCTGAGCCCAAAGACCAGCAACTGTATTCTGTTTCTCCAAAGACAGACGCTCTGAGATACCAGAATCAAGACCAAGCTTCATGTCATCCCTGGTAGCCTTTACCTTATCCAGATTTCGAATAATCTGAGTAACACCAGCCATTGAAGTGACACGGAACATTCCAGATACCAACTTGACAAGATTCTTATCATCGGCATGTTCTGACAAATCACTCAGAATGTCAACGATATTGCGAACACTTCCGTCCTTATTGAATCTCTGGATACCCATAGCATCCCAGAGTTTCTTCTGCTTCTTGTTAGGATTGATGACGTTCTGGAGTGCCATACGGAGTGTTGTACCAGCCATAGAAGACTGGATACCAGCATTACCCATAACACCGATCATGGCCAGAGTTTCCTCAATACCAAGACCAGCAGCACTTGCAATAGGAGCTGCATACTGCATTGCCTCTGCGGTCATCATCATATCGGTATTGAACCGTGTGAATGTCGTTGTGAGGTTGTCAGCAAGCTTCCTCATTTGCTGAGGATTCTTACCAAGACCAAATGCAGTCTGAATGTTCGTTATCTTATCTGCGGTTGTCTGAAGGTCATTATCACCAATCAGGGCCACATCAGCAATCGGACGAATTGAGTTGTTGATCTGTTCGACTGAGAGACCAGCCATAGCCATGAATCGTGCTGCACCGGCAACTTCTGGAGCCGTAAACTTGGTATCCATACCGACTTTACGGATATTCTTCTCCATAGCACGGAAATTAGCTGGAGTGTATCCAGTCAACTTCTTGTTGGATTCCAGAATTGCCTTAACAGAGGCCATCGTATTCTGATATTCGACAGCCTGCCTCATTGCATCACCAATAAGACCGAATGCGGCACCGATACCCATCATACCGACCATACCCTTCGCCATACCGACGAAAGCTGGAGTCTGAACACCGAATGAGGTGTTACCGACTAACGGATACATTGATGCACCGCGACCTCTACCATAAGTACGCTGACCTACCGGACCCCTTCTTCCAGATGAAGGCTGGGTAGTAGTTCCACCAATACCGCCTCCAGGTGGTTGAACGGTTGTACCACCACCATTGCGGCCAGTTCTGTAACGCGCACCGGCAGTTGCATTCAGATTAATGGTCTGATTGCGGAATCTCTGTATATGTCGTACAAACTCGTCAAATTTGGCCTTAGCCTGAGTAATATCGATTTTGACTTTGACGGGTGGAATCTTTGTCTTGAAGGCTTCCAGATTCTTCTTTCGTGCTGCCTTGTCACCAAGTGTAGGCACAAGAGTAACCGGAAGTGTCAGTTTTACTTTGGCCAATTTAGATTTCAGAGACTCTGTGCTAAACGTGAGTTTTGCAGGAATCTCAACAGCATCTTTCTTTGTTACCCTTCTGGCCTTTGGTGTCTTCGGAGCTGTAGCAACAGTAGAAAGCGTGGTCTGGAGATCCTTGACACCCTTATTGATGTCATCCAGATACCCCTTAAATCCTTTGGCAGCACCAGCACCGCGAACACGGACACTGATATTGGCCATTGACTGCAACTTCGTGAATTGCTCCTGAAGCGTAGTCAATTTAGCAACAGCATCATTGATATTGAGGGTTGCTGTATAAGTTATGGTCTTTGGTTTGCCCTTCTGGTCCGCAATAAGCTTACTCATTGAGCGAACCATCTTACGGGTGGCAGCAACTTTCTTCTCCATCTCCTCGGCAGACATGAGAAGAGGATTGGCTACAACACTATTTGAACCTACTACAGAAGCCTTTGATTTGTTTTCAGCTATACGTTCATCAAGTGCTGCCTTTTTAGCTGCGTAATCCTTATTAAGGGCAGTGATTCTGTTCTTGAAATTATCTAATGCCTTCTGCAAACGGGCACCGCTTGCTGTCATCCAATTCTTGTCATTGGTTGCAGCAGCAATTGCCTTTCGTTCGTCTTCTGTAAATTGCTTTAGAACAGACTGTCTGAATTTGGATTTATCACCTTTTCCGACAATACCATTAGCAAAACGTTCATAGACATTAGAATAACTACTAAGTGTCTGTTGGCTTGATTTAAGAGCACTATTTAATTGCCTGATCTCAGAACTCGTTTTTTTAGCAGTGCCTTGTATTCTTCCTACTTGTTTTTCTGCCAAAAACGCACTTGACTGAAGGCCACTAATATGTCTTTGCATGGCATTCATGTCACCAGCAAACATAGAATTAATGACCTTGTGGGCACCATTAAATGTTGAGATCAATGCACCCTGGAAAGCCTGCATCTGGGAAATAGGGCCAGACATATCCAGTTGCTTACCCAGGTTCTTACCAAGATTCTTAGCCGACTTTATGATTCGGTCTGCTGCAACGCTTGACTGTCTCAAACCGGCACCATACTTGGCCTGGAACTCTTCCATCATTCCAGTCAGACTACTCAAATTCTGGACGGCATTCTGGACGTTCGCTTGTACAAGATACTCAACAATATATTGCTTTACATCTGCCATAACTTACTTTTCTTTTAAATAGCTATTAAGAATGGAGCGCGTCAACTAAAACAGGCGCAATTTCACAATTACGCCTGAACTAAATACAATAATTTTATCCAAAAATATCAAGAAGTTGATGTCTCTGCAACGAATTTGATACTCTCCACATGATTTCCAGGTCTGACTTCGACTTCTGCTTTGAGTATAATATTGTTCTGGAGATCCTGCTCCAGTGGTATAGTGATTTTCCTGTAATCAAGCTGGGCGGCACCCTTCAGACTGCTTCCAATTCCCATGTATGTGTCTATTGCATCGTAAATCTCATTCATAATCGATTTGGCAATAGTCTGAGAAATCATACCAGTCTCAGGATCAATGCGGAGAGAATTGTTGCTTTGTCTGAGAAGAGTATTGCGTACAATTCTCTGAACCTTATTGATTGTGCGACACCTCACCAATGTACTGTAGTCACGATTTCCAAGTGTCTTGTCGCTGGAGAAGAATGTCTCACCTATATATCCATCTTTGTCCGTCAAGAAGACATATCCAGCAATATCCAATGCATTTCTTCGGATATATCCTAATTTTTCCATAGGAGTGTAGTCATCACCAAATCCAAGTTCGGCTTCTGGGATGATGTCCCTCATACTAAACAAATAGTTATCTGCCAGACAATATTCAACTGGGCACAGTGTCATAACTCCAAGTGCTGCGCCAATACATCCAACTGGGGTTCCATTGACATTCTTAGCCTGCATTGCGTGAACTTTGTCACTTCTTTCCTGACCAAGTAACACTGTAAGTGCCGGAATATTGTATTCAGTGATGCTGGGAAGCGTCCTATAAGTGAATGTCTGATCATTTGGTTTGATATTTCCCAGGAGATAACCGCCATCTTCTTTTTTGAGTCTTTGACCATGTTCATCCGTCAAATAAACAACTGTGTCAAGAAGCTGTGTTCTTGTAGGATTGGCACACACAAAGACATTGAACGGAATATCCAGATCATATTCTTCTGAATCTGGAGTCTCGCCTTTATATGGGAACAAATCCTCATTGAGTTGCGTAAAGAATGGAGAAATCAACTGGTCACCATAGTATGCAAACATGTCTTGTTCGGTCCAAAGCCCAAACTGGAAGATCTTTTTATTGGTGACTTGCATCATGCGATTGAACACCTGGAAGTTCGATTTGCAATTTTCGAACACAACATAAATCGTATGAGGTGAAGAATCTTTTGATGCCATCGTAAAGAAATGACTCAAATGATAATATGGAACACCATTCATGATTCCGTCCTCAGTAATTCCAGATGCTATTACATCATCCATACTGGAAAGCTCACAAATTCTTCCGTTTTCGTAGTTCTGACGGGCCAATGGGAATTTGCCAAAGACATTACTACGTTTTGAAATGTCAAACACCAGTCCACATACGGTCTCGTTGAAGATACCGACAATCTGGTTGCTCTTCTGAGAGTCTATTGTAAATCGATTTATTCCAGACATAATCCGTTTTATATTAAATAGATAAAAATGACCCACTACAAGTTAATGCAGTGGGCCTTTTCTTTATCCTCTGGGAGGTCTTGGTGCCGATTGTTGCTTCGGTGCTTCACCGCCTCCTCCAAGCATTCCCATCATGTTTGCCTGTTGAATTAGGACTTGCTGCGAGTGCATCCACTGGGCGTTTTCACTCCAGAATGCAAAACCCCACTCGTCCAATTCATCCAAGTTGACACCTGGGAAGTAATGCGCGATCAGAATGTATCTTTGCCTAAAAGCGTCGATGTCGCCATCACCGACTTTTAGGCTTTCGATAAATTTACGATCTTCGTATTACGTGCCTCGATAAGGACATTGAGGTTGGGCATAAGACCCATCAGGAACAGGTCATCGTCATCCAGAAGCTCCTTGTCACCGTCAATGAAACAGTCCTTTGCCAGATTCTTCTGGGCGATAATACTGTTGGCACTGTTGGTCATCATGAACTTCGAGAACGCCTTCATGTCGGGATGTTTCATGTAGGCCACATAGAATGGCTTTTCACCATCGTCTGTGTTGCCTTCCACCACTACAGGAATGACACGTTTGATACTGGGATTCTTGGCCTTGATAGCCTCACACTTTGCTTTAATGGTCTCCTCCAGTTCCGGAGTGAGAATCAACTCATTTTCTGCCATAATTGTACAATTTTTATAAAAACGGTTTGATGTTTGTTGTCGTTAATAAATAGAATAAGGTAAAATCAGGTGGTTGATTAATCGGTATATAAAATTGAAAGAAGGCACCCGATTTGAGTGCCTTCCGTCCAAACTACCAAACATAAACCGTCGTGGTTAGTTGCCAGCATAAAGCTCGGCAGAGCGGTCAGTCTGTGCTGAAGAGTCCGTGAAGATACGGAACGGATGCAGATCGTACTGCTTCGTGATGTTCGTATCGTTCTGGTTGGCCTCCATACCGTCTTCAGAGAAGAAGCAACCGGCAAGAGTAACAGCCTCCTCAGGAGTATTCTGCATGATGTCACTGATCCAGCTGACGATGAGGTCGAATTCTCCCAGCGACATCAGGGTTTTGCCTGTGTTGCTGTCGAGATTGCGGAGCATGATCATCGTTGCAACGTCAAGAGTGATGGATGCACTCAGCTCATTGTTACCGAAACCGCGAGAACGAGGCTGACCACCAAGACCGTAGTTAGTCTCAACGGTACGGGCTGCATTCCAGTTGATTGCGGTACAATTCACAAAGATGTCCTCACCTAAAGCAGGAGCCTGGAGCTCTATCATACTCCAGCTACATGCAACATGATTAATCTGTGCCATATTCTTTCTACTTTTTTAATTTGTTACGCACTTGTGCTGGTAGCGAAATGCTCAGTCACATTGATAATAGTGGTCGTACCTACTGGAACGATACCGAAATCGATGATGAGCTCGTCGTTCTTCAATATGTTCTGGTTGGAATCGATGGTCACTGTACGTCCGCTGATCTGAGAGACAGAGCTTCCAGGGTTCACCATACCGGTGTCGAGAGCACTGGTGATGAGGTTCTTGAACGTAGTGATCTGGGATGCAGAGAGCAATCCGGTAGATGCATTCACCTGAACAGGAGCGTTTACGTAAGGCAGCAGAGCCATACGAACCAAACGGCGGGCCTTAGCCATTGTGCGGCAACGTGCGATGGTACGGAAGTCACCGTCACTCAGGGTTGTATCACCACTGAAGTAGATGCCATTCTCATAACCGTCGTAGTTGGTCAGCATAATGTAACCCTTCTGGACGATCTGGGTGTTACGCTTTGTGTAGGTGAGCGTATCGATGTGAGTGAACGATGCTGTTGCAGCCCAAGCGATATTGGCACCCTCACCAGTGATGGCCAGATTACCGAAACCAAGCTCAGCAGACTGGCAAGCAGCGAACAGATTGTAGTTGTTCACATAACCGATAGAATGCTGCACAGGAGCGACTGCCAGAACACCAAGAGCCATACCGATGTTACCAACGGGGCACTGGTTGTAGTTCTTCAGCTGCATAGCGTGAACGTCATCAGAGCTTTCCTGACCAAGAGAGATTGCCACGTAAGGACAATTGCTGATGGCATTAGGAAGCTTAGTCAGATCGATCTCCGTAATAGCAGTCTGACCATTGGTGATGTGACCAGGGTTAGCATTGATCACAACGACAACCTGGGCATTGCCATCATAGTTGACGTAGTTCTCACCCTGCTTCTTGATGCGACCACCCAGCTTCTCACAAACAGTCTCTACAGAGGCTACCCATGAATTGAGGCGATAGTCATCATTCACCTTGGTGAACAGCTCCTGCTCAGTCCAAAGACCGATGTGGAAGCACAGACCCTTAGCGGCAGTCTGCATGTCCTCGATAGCATTGAAGTTCGAGGTACAGTCAGCGAACATGATAAACAGACGCTGGCCAGATCCTGCAAGGGCGAAGAATTTCTCGATATGGTAGTAAGCAACACCACCCAGGAGACCGTTTTCCTCAATACCAAGCTGAACGGCATCTTCCAGAGAGTTGATTTCAACTACCTGGCGATTACCAAGCTTGGCCTGAGCAACAGAGTATCCTGAGAACGGATTCTCGCGCCTACCAATATCGAACAAAAGACCACCGATGTTCTCGGAAGGTACGGTGTTGCTGGCTGTATAGCCATCAACATTAGTCATAAAGACTCCACCATGTTTTGCCATATTGTTCTTCTTTTTTAATTATTTGTGATACTTGTTCTTGTAGAGCTTAGCCTTACCACGAACAGACTCTGGAGTGTTTGTTGTGAATACGCCACCCTTTGAGTCAATGTACAACTCAGCGTACTGAGGATACATCTTAAGAATCTCGTCGGCCTGACGGTCTTCTTCACTCGTCTCTTTCTTTGTGCCTTTCTTGGGAGCCTCTGCGACTTGCTGCTGCTCGTCCTTCTTCTCACCAGTTTCGGGTACTTCAGGAGTCTCAGGAGCATTGTTTTCCTGGTTGGCCTGCTCTTCACCTTCTGCCTTGGCTTCAGTTACGGGAGCCTCTGCGACTTGCTGCTGCTCGTCCTTCTTCTCCTTTTCTTCTGCGTTCTTTTTACTATTACGTGCCATAATCGTTCATATTTGGTTTGTTATGAAAAAAGCGGAGGAGAGCGCGTCCCCTCCGCTTTATCTATGCGACATCAGGTTGTTAAGAAACTACCTTCTGATAGTACGTCTTACCCTGGGCAGGAGCTGTGTCGGTGGTCAGAGTGTAAACATAGCTACCCTCAGAACCGCTGCGCTCGAACCAGCCTTCCTCCTTAGGATTCTTACCAGTTGTGCTCGAAACAGCTGTGTAGGTCACAGTTGCGCTCGATACATAAGGAGTCCAGATCACGATCTCACCAGGACGGACAATGTTCACGTCAACCTTCAGGAGCATCTTGAAGAAGTACAGCTCAGAGTTGTTCTGGAGCTTGTCGATCTGAAGAACGTTCTCGTCTGAAGCATAGTCAACGGCCATCCAGAGGTTAGAATCCATACCGTTGGTGAATACACCACCTACGATGGTATCCTTGGGAAGAGCGTTCAGAGTGATGATACGCTTACCCTTGAAACGGTACTGGTTCATTTCGGTGTTATCCGTGTACTTGACGGTCTTATCGGTCAGATACTGGTCGTACAGATCCCAGCTGTTCTGATCCATAACGAAGACAAACGAAGCCTTCTTGCGGATCTTGGTCGGGGTCTTGCGCCACATGGTACGGAGAGCGGCCTCTACGTCTGCACCGGTAGAGAAAGCAGTCGTACCGGCAATAACAGCCTTGCGAGGATCCTTGTCACCGTCCAGACCGATGTTGTTGTCGAGGATACGCTTGATGGCACCATCGAAATACTTCATCGGACCAGCCTCTACCTCACCACCTACGTCCTCATAGTCATCGCCCTGAGGAGTTGTGATCTTAGAAGCAGAAGCACCACCCTTGGCCGACATCCAGATAGAATAGTCGATGTACTCGTTCTTGTTCTCCATCAGGAGGCGTACCATAACGGCCTGAATCTTCGGGTCGAGTGTACGGAAAACGAGGTTGCCATCGGGCTGGAACCACTTGTAATACTTCTCAAAGTCACGGGGGTTGAACTCAAAGTACACCATGAAGTCCTGAGGCTCCAGGAAACGCTCGGTGAACTTGTACTTACCAGTGTCGTTGCCGCTCTGGTCAGAGCTGGGGGTTGCAACGCGGTCCTGGATGATCTTACCCAACTGCACAAGAGGCAGAGTGTACTTCATCTGGACACCAGTCTTGATGTGAATCAGACCTTCCTTGTAGGTCTCATTCTCGGAGGCAGTATAAACGAGAAGGTCCTCCAGGAACTCACCAGAATACTGGTTGTCTTTGAACTGGAATGCACCGTCTGCACGAACACTGCTGATGTTTACTGTGTTAGGCATATTCTCTTTTCTTTTTTTAATGATTACTTTTTTATTTGGTCACACGCTTACTTCAGGTCGGTTACCTTCTTGAAGGCAAAACCCTCAGGCAGCAGAGACTCAACATGAGCCTGGATCTTCTGCTCCTCGGTCAAAGCACCATCCTGAGCGGCCTGACGGTTCTCAGGAGCACCGGCAATCTGCTTAGACAGCTGCTGACGTGCGGGGATTGACTCCAAAGAGCTCTTCACCATGTCAAAGTTCTGCTCAGCCATTGCTACCCAACTTGCCTTTGCCTCGGCAGAAATCTTGCCAGTGGCAATTGCCTCGTCAACCATAGCATTGATAGCGGCAGTGCGCTCAGCCTTTTCCTTGTCCTTGTAAGTCTGAAGCTCAGACTTCACTTCGTCGAGAGATTTCTGAAGGGAAGCACTGGTGGCCTTCTCAGCCTCATGCTTGATCTTCAGGTCGTTCAGTTCACTCTTAACTGTTGCCAGTTCATCGCTTGCCTTTTTCAGGTCAGCCTTGCCCTGCTTCAACTGAAGAATGGCATCGGAAACCTTTTCAAGCGAAACCTCGCCCTGGATACCCAGCTGCGAAGCGACTACTTTCAGTTCTTCCATTTTCTTTTGATTTATTTGTGAATTAATGTTATCGTTACCTTTCGGCTCTTTATCAGAAATAGCCGATTGTGGCTGCGGTTGGTAATTTTGCCCGACAACCAAGGACATAATTGCTTGTACAGAAGCGGAATTCGTATTACCCTTTACTGCTGCGGCAACTCTGTCTTTTATTGTCTGTGGTGTCTCAATAACGTGGTCTGCTGGAAGGAATCCCTGATCAACTGCTTCCTGAGCTGTCAGGAATGTTCCGTCACAACCTGGCTGGCCGTCCATGATTTCCTTCACTTTGTCTTCAGAGAATCCGAAACGCTTACAATACACAGTGACAATCTGTTTCTTGAAAGCCTCGATAATCTGCTTGTTGTTCGGATCTTCCATGTCTGCACCCATCCAAGGATTATGAATCATCAGCAGCGAGAAGTCACTCATATAGAGTTTCTGACCAGCTGCCCAGATAACAGAACCCATTGAAGCGGCAATACCGGCGATGGTTGTTTTGGTAGGGATCTTGCAATTGAGGATTTTAGTAAACACCTTCATACCCTCAACAACATTGCCACCAGCAGAGTTAATGAGAATATTGATTTCAGAAGGCTTGACATATTCCTCGATATACTGCAACTCTTCCAAGAAGCGGTCACAGCTCCACCATTCCACGTCATCAAAGAACAGAATCTCAGCTGGTTCGCCCTGTTTAAGGCTACCTCTGATAAGTTTTAAATCTTTTTCTGTCATAATTTCGTTTTTCTTTTAAATAGCGATAATTTTTTGAGAACATGGATTTACAGAATCATGTCCCAGTCATCCGTAGTATTAGGATCTATCACATAATAGCCCACATTTCCATTGCTTTCCTTAAAGGTGATTCTGTTACCAGCACCGTCACGCAAAAGACCACATGGAGCATTTGTTGTTACCTTATTACTAAGATATGCATGACCATTCAACTGAACAAGAGAATTCTTCGCATAGGTTGTATTGCCAGTAAAATGACCACACATCTTAATGCGGTTCTCTTCCAATACAGCCTTCAGAACATCTGCACTTATAAGTTTTCCATTAGTATCAGTACCGGCAATAATCTCTGACTGAGTTATTTTCTGGTATGTCGTATCAGTATTGAGGTCACCCTCCATCTGCCAATACGTACCATCATAAACAAAAGTATAAGTTCTGCCAGTCTCTAAAACTGCGGAACCTGGAAGTGCTGCATTCCTGTAACGGATTCCTTTTGCACCAGTTGAATTTACATTCAATGTCAAATCAGCAGCAGCTGCTGTATTTGTGCTTGTAAACCTTACTGTAACTTCGGCACCTACGACGAGCGAGAAGCCTGTCAGCGTAACCGTTTTTGCTGCGGTTCCTGCTGCCGTAGAGCAAACCGAATAGCGGTGTCCCGTAGAAAGCGGAACACCACCAAAGGTTTTCATGCCCAGCAGCTGTGTGATACGGGTCCAGAGAACTCCCAGACCCGCACCATTCAGCTTCTTTTCGTCTCTTTGTGCCATACTTACTCAGGATATGCGCAAATGTCAGCAATATCGGTTGAGCTCAGAGTCTCAACGTCATCCAGTGTAGCATAGTTGCTCAGATCTACGAAGCCCTGGAGAACATCCAAGAAGAAGTCGTAACCCTCACCACTCTGCTTAGCGACACGAACAACGGCTACATTAGTACCAGGTCCATAGGTCTTGGTCTTCTGTGCATCGTACTCCAAGAAGCGAGCATCAACAGTGAAGCCATCGGTAACATTGTAAACGTCACCAAGAATTGCTCCAGCAGCATCAGCATCAGCCAAAGTTGCAGCTGAAGGCAGATTTGCGAACAACTTAGAACCAGCAGCGTGGTAGGTTGTCGAAATCTTAGCATCGATCAAAGAGTTGACCTGAGATGCAGTCTGATAACCGGCACCATTGTTCAACTGAGAGTTGTCAGTAGGAACAGTAATGTTCACTGCCTTGTTACCATCAGGAGTGAGAGCTGAGTTGTTGACCTTGATGGTCTCAACAACGTTCACCTGAGCACCAGCAGCAACACCACCCAACTTCGTCTTCTCATCAGAAGTGTAGTTGTTGTCAGTGTGAACATAGCTTGCATCCTTAACAGTGTTGTCATCGTTAGTCAGATCAGACTGTTTTGTAGGAATTGCAAGGTTCACCTTCTTGCTTGTTGCATCAGGCTGAACATCAACACCATTCTTCTGGATACCAGAAATAGTGTTTACCTGAGCACCAGACTCGATACCGGCCAGCTTAGCAGCCTGGGCATCTGTCATCAGACCACCAGTTGAATCGGTTGCATTTACCAAGTCGGTGATCTCACTCTTTGTGTGATTGTGAGAGATTGCAGCATAAACGGTTGATAACGCGCTGATGCTGTTCGAAACGAGGGTAGTAATGCGACCCCAAAGGGTAGCAAGACCGGCACCATTCAGTTTCTTGTCATTTCTTTCTACTGCCATAATTTTTTAATTTTTAAATAGGTGAATAAATAGGGTTTATTGACAAATCAACATTATATCATCTGTTGTAAGGTCATCCAGATTTGCAACGACCTCTTCCATTTCATCTACTTTGTTTTTGATTGGCTGGACATCTTCAATCTTCCCAGCCTTAGAATTCAGAGCACCAGTGACCGTCTTGTTCTGAACTGGATGAACAGACTCTTCATCTAAATCTTCATCAACAATCACAGCAAATCCTTCATCAAGAAGCTGAGCAAGAGTTTTCTTAGTCTTAGGGTCAACTACTGCATTCGTGATGGTGGCAGGATAAACCAGCTTCCCATCCTCTAATACCGGAACTATTTTAACTGTCTTCGCCATCGTCGTCAATATTTTGGTTTATCAAATATAAATAGTCCTCGAACTCCTCCTCAGAGGTAGAAACACCTGGCGTAAGAGTGGTTCCAGTATCGGCATTTGACAATCTTCCGTTATTGAAATCATTTTCTTCTGTCACGTCTGTCTTGCCTTCTGTATCAAAACCTGGATCATATTCTTGCTCTTCATCAGGAGTAACACCAGGAATTTTATCCAGATATACCGAATGGTCTTGGTGTAATTCTGGATGGTCATAATTTGAATGGCCATGAATATTGTGTTCTTTTTCCTGGTCACTATGATTTGTGTATGGTGGAAATACAATATATGTATTCTTCAGCCATCTTGTAGCATAGATACTTTCCTCACGGAACCAGACTTCGTACGTAATCCAACAAGGCTGGAGACTATCATCAAAACTCTCCAATGGGTCTATATAAGTCAGATTGATTCTTTCAGAAAGTGCCGGATAATTGTACTTTAACTCCTGAATAAATTGATTGATGATCTGAGCAACATATTCAACCTCAGTCTCTCGATACTCTTTGACATTCCCTTCTTTGTCAAATGTGTCTGGGTCCTGATTATTGAGCCTGTTCATTACAAACTTAATCTGCATATTGGCGCGGCCCTCATTGATACGCTGCTGCTGCACCAAATATCTCCAGTTCGTAAACTCAACAAAAGCAACTGGGAATCCAAGAGCATACTCTGAGTTACCACCTTTTCTGACAATACGTTCGAACTGACCACGATTCATCATCACGGTCTTAAAAATCTTCTCGCTATTTAGGTCATAATAGTCCCAGCGAACCTTTTCAAGAATCTCTTTGATAGCATGATAAACAGCAATCAATCCATTCTTGGGTATCTGAACTTTCTCAGGAACTACGACTTCCTGGGTGTCAGCCTGCAATTTTTTCTTCGGTATAATCATACAATCGGTGTAAACAGTTCATCAAACAAATACAACTCAGAGAGAATCCACCCCTCCTCTCTTAAATAGGAAGAATGACCCATAAACTGTCGTTGTGGAACATGATGATTCCTTGCAGCAACATTGGTTGCGCCAAAGAAACTTGGGTCATTGTGAATTCCTGCATAACAAACACCCTTATGTCTTCTGGCAGAGCCATAGGCATTTGGGTTGGTACGAACGAGACCCTTACCTTCAACAACCTGGATGGATTTTCTCAGTGTTCCAGTGTCTCGGAGTATATGATTTGGGTTTGAACCATACTTAACTCTTTGCTTAATCGTATATGGTGCCAACTTTTTCCAAGGCTGTGACCCATAACTTCTGAATTTGTTTTCGAGAAATGAACGCTGGAATACCTCAACGGCTTGTTTGGCCATTTTTACTTCAAAAGTCAAAGCCTGCACATTGATTTTTCGGGAAGCAATATTTCTCAGATGCATTGCAGCTTGCTCAAACGATACTGCAATACTACTTCCAGCCTGATTCGGAAACTCATTGACTTTTCCTCTTTTCTGTGCATTTCTCAGGTGCCACAAGTCAAGTTGACCAGTATTCGAATTTACATATTGTGGATGCGTAGCAGGAGTAATTGTCTTTCCTTGTGCATCCACAAAATGAGACGGACCAGAAAAATATTGCCTGGTGATAGGCTTGGTATGTCCTTTTGGAGCATTTCCTCGTCTGAAATTAAAGAACTTTCTTGGCATACCATTTCTCCTTTATTCGTTCAACATACCCAGCCAGTTTCTCCTTATGCTCTTTACGAACATTGAAATAAGGATGGCTCTTCCCAAATATCCTGCCACACTTTGCAAGACTCTCAGAGAATACATTATCAAGCTCTTTCGGCTTCTGAGGCACCTTATTATATATAGATGGCAATTTGTTTTCTACAGAATTGCCATATACATCTTCCAAATAACAACGACATCCCCATTCAATTGGCGGTATCATCCAAGCTGGGAACAAATCCCTTGGTGCTGAAAAACCTTCCAGTTGACGATGCCAAGGACGTACCCTGTCATCGTTCATTGTCATGTATGTCAGAACAGTTGCAGCTGAATAAAGAGTAATCCACTTCAAAGCAACACCAGCAGCATACTCAATATCGCTGTGTTCTACACTGGCATATCTCAAATGATACTTATTACTCAATTCTTCGTAATCAGCCATTCGTTCTGGATCATCCATATCGATTTCGTCTGGAAGCTCCATGAATGCCTGGTATTCTGCACATACTGAGAATTCTATAAGATTGTCGATACCAGCAACAAGCCTATCACGAATATCGCGGTCCTGCTGAGTGAGACTGTCATCTTCCAGATTCTCCAAAAGAGTAAGTGCATCTTCGACACTCAGATTTAAACCAGCCAACAAATAATTGATAGATAACTCCGCACGAAGCTCCATCAATTCATAAAGTGCCTGGTCTACATCTGCATCTAAATCGATACATTTAATGACTGCCATGAATGCTGCCAGAAGTTTCTTGGCTTCTGACTCATGCTTGGCCTTTTCATCTTCACTCAGGGAATTGTATATCTTAGAGAAGCAAACCCTGTTTCTTACTTCCCTTCGAGAAAATTTATCCTTGCATTTGTGCCTCTGGGATGTCCGTAACGCTTAATGTACTCTTCGTCCGACATGATTCCATGATCATTGTCACCCCAGCCGCCCTCTCCAAGACCGCCACCACCGGCAACACCGATGTTGAACTGTTCGCCAACCTTAACACCAAATTCCTTATCGATGGTTTCTGGAGCAACTTCATATTTATCGGTCAGCATATTGAACAGCTTGATCTTGTTTTCGGTTGAAATCTCAATCTGGTTTGAATACTTGAAATAAACACCCTGCTTGATGAATCCAATTCGCTGGAGAGGTGGAATGATTTGCTCATTCATTATGTTCTCCACATAACGACGATTCTTTTTAATACGGGCGCGATACACATCTTCATGAGTTTTGGCAGAACCAGCATACGCCTGCACCTCACCAGCAACAGACTCAGAACCAAGAATCAAATTAGACACATCCTGGTCAACATAATTAATAAGTCCCATGAATACGCGC
>Ga0265301_10002017_pt1 | contig 24669 bp, 9 predicted proteins | sample AusTroGonzalo_MG_2_FD_193488 | JGI IMG/M metagenome (GOLD analysis project Ga0265301, IMG submission 193488) | Bovine rumen microbial communities from tropical cattle in Woodstock, Queensland, Australia - Gonzalo_04 | ecosystem: Host-associated > Mammals > Digestive system > Stomach > Rumen ... | reverse complement strand
CGCATCCAGCTGAACAGCCACCTGAAAGCAGCACGCACCACCCAGCTGGTGTTCGGCACGGACTACTACTTCCGCGCTCTGGGGCGTCCGTTCAAGCTGACTGCCGAAGCATACGCCAAGTACATGGACAGAGGCATAAGCTACACGGTTGACAACGTGCGCGTCCGCTACTCCGGCACCAACGACCTGCGCGGCTACACCATAGGACTTGACCTGAAACTGTACGGCGAGCTTGTTCCCGGCGCGGACAGCTGGATCAGTTTCTCGACCATGCGTTCGCGCGAACAGCTGCTCACTCATCCGGAGTTAGGCTGGCTGCATGCGCCTCAGGAGCAGCGGTACCAGTTTGCTATGTTCTTCCAGGACTACCTGCCCCAACTACCCCAACTGCACGCCCACCTGCGGTTCGTATGGAGCGAAGGACTGCCCTACGGCGCACCGCGAAGCATCGAGCTGCGCGGACAAGGGCGAATGCCTGACTACCGGCGCATCGACCTGGGTCTGACACACGTGAGCAACGCCCACAACTACGCGTACATGAAGAAAGCCAAGCATGTCAAGCAATGGACAATAGGATTCGAGGTGTTCAACCTGGTGGACTGGCGTAACGTGAACTCGTACTTCTGGGTGAGCGACGCCGACGGCTACCAGTGGGCAAGCCCGAACTACCTGACCGGCAGGCGGTACAACATCAAAGTGGCATTTGATTTTCAATAGACCGGCTTCGCCTGAAAGAGGTTAGACCGCTACGCTACAAGAGATTAGACCAATATGGCAAACGAACAACTGACACCGATGATGAAGCAGTTCCGCAGTATCAAGGAGCAGTACCCCGACGCACTGCTGCTGTTCCGTTGCGGTGACTTCTACGAGACTTATGCAGAGGATGCCATTCGTGCAGCAAAGATACTGAACATCACCCTCACCAAGCGCAACAACGGCGGCGGAGCCGTGGACAGTACGGCTATGGCGGGCTTCCCGTTCCACGCCCTGGACACCTACCTGCCCAAACTGGTCCGCGCGGGCATGCGCGTGGCCATATGCGACCAGCTGGAAGACCCCAAACTGGCCAAAGGACTGGTGCAGCGCGGTGTGACGGAGCTGGTCACACCGGGCGCAAGCTACAACGACGCCAGCTTCGGGCAGAAAGAGAACAACTGGCTGTGCTGCCTGCATTTTGCGAAGACAAGCATCGGCATATCGCTGCTGGACCTATCGACAGGCGAGTATCTGGTGGCACAAGGCACATCGGACTACATAGCCACGCTGCTCACAAAGTTCGCGCCGAAAGAAGTGCTGTTCCTGCGCGGCAAGCGCCAGGAGTTCGAGCGGCTGTTCAGCAGCAAATACTTCACCTTCGAGCTGGAGGACTGGATGCTGAACCCCACGACCGCCGAAGAGCGGCTGCGCAAGCAGTTTGAGACGACCAACCTCAAGGGGTTCGGCGTGACGGGTGTGCCGGACGGCGTAGTGGCCGCAGCAGGCATATTGCACTACCTGGATATAACCCAGCACCTGCAGACCAAGCATATCCATCCGCTGAGCCGTCTGGAGACGGACAAGTACGTATGGCTTGACCAGTTCACCATCCGCAACCTGGAACTGCTGCACCGCCAGACCGACGACAGCCTGACGCTGTACGACATACTGGACAAGACCGTCACGCCCATGGGCGGACGTATGCTGTACCGCTGGCTGACCTTCCCGCTGAAAGAGGTGCGTCCGATCAGGAACCGCCAGTCGGTGGTGGAATACTTCTTCCGCCACCCCGACCGGCGCGAGACGATCCGCGAGAGCCTCAGCCAACTGCAGGACATGGAGCGCACGGTGAGCAAGATCAGCACCGGACGAATAGGTCCGAGGGACATGGTGCAGTTAGGGAACGCCCTGGGAGCTCTGCAACCCGTGAAGCAGATATGCGAGCAGGCGGAGAACAACAGCTACCTGAACAGCCTGGGCGAGAACATCAGTCTGTGCACGGAGATGCGCGAACGCATACTGAGGCAGATCGTACCCGACCCGCCGTTGGCACAGGGACGGCCGAACACCATCGCCGCAGGTGTGGACGACGAACTGGACGAACTGCGCGAACTGCGCGACCACAGCCGCGAGGCGATAGAACGCATCTGCCAGCGCGAGGTGGAACGCACGGGCATAAGCAGCCTGAAGGTAGGGTTCAACAACGTGTTCGGCTACTATCTGGAGGTCAGGAACACATACAAGGACAGCGTGCCGGAAGAATGGATACGCAAGCAGACACTGGTCAATGCCGAACGGTATATCACGCCGGAGCTGAAGGAGTTTGAGCAGAAGATCATCGCGGCCGACGAGCGCATCGAGTCCATAGAGGTACGCCTGTACAACGAACTGATGCTTGCCATGGTGGAATATGTGCCGGCGATGCAGACCGACGCCCACGTGGCCGCCCAACTGGACTGCCTGCTGAGCTTTGCCGCCACGGCTGCGGAGAACAAGTATATCTGCCCGGATGTGAATGACAGTCTGGTGATTGACATCCGCCAGGGACGCCATCCGGTGATAGAAAAGAACATGCCGATGGGCGAGGAGTATATCGCCAACGATGTGCTACTGGACAACAGCGGGCAGCAGATAATCATCATAACCGGTCCGAACATGGCCGGCAAGTCGGCATTGCTGCGTCAGACGGCCCTGATCGTGCTGATGGCCCAGACGGGTTCGTTCGTACCGGCTGAGAGCGCATCGATAGGCATAGTGGACAAGATATTCACCCGTGTAGGCGCCAGCGACAATATATCGCAAGGCGAATCGACATTCATGGTGGAGATGAACGAGGCCGCCAGCATCCTGAACAACCTGAGTGAACGCAGTCTGGTGCTGTTCGACGAGCTCGGCCGGGGCACTTCGACCTACGACGGCATATCCATCGCGTGGGCGATAGTGGAGTATATCCACGAGAACAAGTGCCACGCCAAGACCCTGTTCGCCACACACTACCATGAGCTGAACGAGATGGAGGCTTCCTTCACGCGCATACGTAATTATAACGTATCGGTGCGCGAGGTCAACAACAAGATAATCTTCCTCCGCAAACTCATTCGCGGCGGCAGTGAGCACAGTTTTGGTATTCATGTGGCAAAGATTGCCGGCATGCCGGAGAGCATCATCCAGCGCGCCAACACGATCCTCAAGCAACTGGAGAGCGACGCTGCCGGCGTAAGTTCAAGCAACTCAGGCACTCCGGGTACGAAGCCCGTGACAGGCATAGGTCAGACCAGAGAGGGGCTGCAGCTCAGTTTCTTCCAACTGGATGACCCTGTGCTGGAACAGATACGCGACGAGCTGAAAAGTCTGGACATCAACACCCTCACACCGCTGGAGGCACTGAACAAACTCAGTGAGATAAGCGGTCTGGTGGGTAACAAACAATAACCCTATTAATTAATTCAACAAATGAAAAAAGTAATAATTGCATGCGCCGCAGTGCTGGCATTGGGTCTCACCTCATGCGGTGACACCAACTACTGCTACCAAGTAAAGCAGACTTACAAACTATTAGGACAGGAAATTACACTCGTAACCTACGAGTGGACTACCAAGAACGACATCAAAGCCTATGAGGCATCGCTGAAGGCTGCCGGAGAAAAAGCCGGTTATACGGACTTCAAGGTTGAGTCGTTCATCCAAGTAGGCGTAAGCAAGGACGATTGCAACGAAAAGAACTTCAAGTAATCACTGTTGCTCCTGCAAGCTGACAAGGCGGCTGTAATAGCCGTCTTTTTTTATGAGCTGGTCATGACTACCCTGCTCCACTATACATCCGTTGTGCAGCACACAGATCAGGTCGGCATGGCGGACGGTACTCAGCCGGTGCGCAATGACGAGCGTGGTGCGGTCCTTCATCAGCTGCTCCAAAGCCTGTTGTACCAGTTTCTCGGATTCGGTATCGAGAGCAGAGGTCGCTTCGTCGAGCAAAAGGATAGGCGGATTCTTGAGGATGGCACGCGCAATGCTAATGCGCTGGCGCTGCCCGCCTGAGAGACGCGAACCGCGGTCACCGATAGAGGTCTGATAGCCATCCTCGGTAGCCATGATAAAGTCGTGGGCGTTAGCAATCCGTGCGGCACGCTCCACCGCCTGCTGCCACGACAAACCGTCCGGCGCGGGCTTGGAGGTATCCACGCCGAAAGTAATATTGTTGTAAATCGTATCGTTGAAGAGGATAGCGTCCTGATTGACGTAACCGATCATCTCACGCAGGTCGCGGATCTTGAGGCGGCGGATATTTGTTCCGTCGATGGTGACCTGTCCGTCCTGCACATCGTAGAAGCGCGGCAAGAGGTCAGCCAGTGTAGTCTTGCCGCTGCCGGACTGCCCGACCAGCGCCACGACCTGTCCTTTGCGGACAGTGAGGCAGATGTCCTGCAAGACAGGACGCGACAAGTCATAACCGAACGTGACATGATCGTAGCGGATGCAGTCATGAAAAGCATCCAAGCTACGGGCATCGTCCTCTTCCAGTATGTCGGACTGCGTATCCAGCACACGGTCGATACGCTCGAGCGAGGCCATGCCCTTGCGTACGGAGTAGCCGGCTTTGCTCAGGTCCTTGGCCGGATTGATGATAGAATAGAAGATGACCAGATAGTAAATGAACGTGGCTGCATCAATCGTGCTGTTGTGCCCGAGAATAAGTATGCCGCCGAACCACAGTATAACGGCAATCAGACAGGTACCCAGGAACTCCGACACGGGGTGCGCCAGATAGTAGCGGCGGTTGATGCGGTTGAAGGTCCGCCGTGTGGCCTCAATCAGACTGTTGAAGCGGAGGCGCAGCTTGTCCTCGGCATTGAAGGCCTTGACCACGCGCAAGCCGGAGAGCGTCTCCTCAACCTGACTGAGGATATCTGCATTCTGCTCCTGTCCGTGCTTGGAAGCCCGCTTGAGGTTGCGGCCTATACGTCCGATAAGCAGTCCCGCCAAGGGCAGGAGGATGAGCACGAACAACGTGAGCTGCCAACTGATAATGAACAGCGTGAGCAGATAGACGACAATCATAATCGGGTCCTTGAACAGCACATCGAGCGCGCTCATGATACTGGCCTCGACCTCGTTGACATCATTCGTCATCCGCGAGAGGATGTCGCCTTTGCGCTCCTGGGTGAAGTAGCCCAACGGCAGGCTGACAATCTTGTCGTAGAGCTGCCGCCTGAGGTCACGCAACACACCTGTGCGTATGGGCACCATATAATAGTTCGCCAGCCAGGCGGTGAGACACTTGAGACCGGTCATCACGGCAAGGAACATGCCCAGCCACGCCAGCACCATGCCCCCCCCGTGCTCGGCAATCAACTCACCGAGCAGGTAATACATATTGCCCTTGGCGGCAGCGAGCCACTGCCCGATATCCATCTGAGCACTCAGACCGACCCAAGCCGTGTCCACCTGACTGATACCGAACAGGATACGCAGCACAGGGATAATAGCAGCAAACGAAAACAAAGAGAGGACAGTAGAAAGCAGGTTGAACAACAGGTTCAAGCCTAACATCCATTTGTAGGGCGCAGCGAAACGGCGCAAAAGTCGAAGGTAGGTCACGGTATAATTGATAATTGATAAATGATAAATGACAATTGACAATTATTGGTTGCGGGGGGGGATGTCGGCAGTCGATTGCTTATGCAGGCTCTCGCGGACATAGGTCAGTACATCTTCATCAAAGGAATGCGCTTCGGTATCAACCGTAAGGGTTATCGGCACGACAACGAGCGGTTTGCCGCAACGCTCGGGAATATCGGTCATAGCCAGGCGCTGCATATCCTTTTCGGTAGTAACAATGCAATCGCAGTTTTCTGCACGGCGGAGGACGGCATCAACGTCCTGGGGCGTATAACGATGATGATCAGGGAAGGCTATGACCTGCGCCTGAGGCTGAAGAGCACGTATGTGCCGGACAAGATATTCGGGCTGTGCAATACCCGTCAGCACCAGAGGCACGCCGGTAAGATGCGACTCGCCGTATTGAATGCGTGAGAAATAGAGGTGCTGGAACGAAGCCGGATGCAGGCTGCTGTCCACCACGCGCTTGTCGATGGGGCGCATGGTGTCGGGACACTTGGTGACCACAATGATGTTCGCCTTGGCTGCACGATATGGCAGGTCGCGAAGGGAGCCCCAGGGCAGCATGTGGTCGTGGGAATAAAGGCTGTCGTACGGAGTGAGCAGGATATTCAGTCCGCAGATGACCCCGCGGTGCTGATAGGCGTCGTCGAGCAGGACAACATCGGGAGGGGAGTGCATCTTCCGGATCTTGCGGAGCGCAGTCGCCCTGTCCTCGCATACCACAACGAGCACATCGGGGAACTTACGATGGATCTGCATCGCCTCGTCGCCTATCGTGTCAGCCGTAGCGGCTGCGGTGGCAATGAGGAACCCCTTTGTGCGCCGGTTGTAGCCCCGCGAAAGGACCCCCACCCTGTATCCCTGGCGCTGCAGCAGGCGGACAAGGTACTCCACCATGGGAGTCTTGCCCGTACCGCCCACAGCAAGGTTGCCCACACAGACAGTAGGTATATGGGGCGTGTATGACGGCAGCAGATGCTCGTCGTAGAGCATATGCCGTATGGCAATCGCACTGCCGTATACCGCCGCCAGAGGGGCAGCCAACCATCGCCAGTTACTCATGTTGTCAGGTGGTCACTTCGTGACGATAAAGAGTTATAATGGTTTTCTTTTGCAAGAAAACGTCAATCGACATGCAACTATCAACGAATCGTGACAGGCTCCATGAGCATGAGGATACGCGGCTTGCTGGCAAGAGTCTTGAGGTGCGCGATGAGCCGCTCCTCCTCGGATTGTTCGCCAGCGAGCATCTTCATCAGTTCCTCCATCGGATCTTTCTTCTCGGGATAGTAATTGATGCCATAGTTCTCGATGCCGGCCAGCTGTGCAGCCTTGACGATAGCATCGTCGATGTTGCCGAGGCTGTCCACCAGGCCGATACCCAGTGCATCCCTGCCGAGCCATACACGTCCTTCGGCAATCTTCTTGATATCGTCCTGCGACATCTTACGTCCGTCGGCACAGCGGCGCGTGAACAGGTCGTAGCCCCGCTCAATCATAGTCTGCATCATAGCCTGCTCCTCGGTGTTCATGCCGTTGTAGAGCATCGAGCCCTGCATGGCAGCATGCTTGTGGGTACCGACCTCGTCCATATCCAGACCGACTTTGTTGCGGAGCTCCTTGACATTAGGAATCGTACCGAAGATACCGATCGAACCGGTGATCGTGGTGGGCTCGGCAAAGATATAATCCGCCGCACACGAGATATAATATCCACCGGAAGCCGCCAGATCGCTCATAGAAACGACAACGGGCAGTCCCTTCTCCTGCATCTTGCGTACTCCGTGCCAGATCTCCTCGCTGGCGTCGGCACTACCGCCCGGGCTGTTCACACGGAAGACGACGGCTTTCACCTGATCGTCCTTCATGATAGCCTTCATCTGCTTGATGACATTCTTAGCGGTTATACCGTCACCGCTGTCGTCCACGATCTCGCCTTCGGCATAGAGGACGGCGATGCGGTCAGACTGCTTGGATTTCGGGCGCTCCACTTGAGCCAGTTTGGATGTGGACAAGAGTTTGTAGTCCTTAGAGCCGGACATGACGCGCAGGATCTCATCCATGTCGTCGCGATAAACGAGGGTGTCCACCATGTGACGGGTGACATATTCCTCGACCGGCAAGAGGTCAGCATACTCCTCGGCATACGCATCGAGGTCGGCCTCGCTAATTCCGCGGGAAGCGCTGACAGCCGCACGATACTCGCTCCAGATACCGTCAAGATAAAGCTTGGTCTGCTGACGGTCGGCATCGGACATAGAGGTGCGGAAGAAGGGCTCGACAGCACTCTTGTATGTTCCGACCTTGAGGATCTGCATTTCAACGCCCACCTTCTCCATCAGACGGGTGTAGTACATCTTCTGAGCAGCCATACCATGCCAGCTGATATGTGCCACAGGATTGAGATAGATCCTGTCCGCTACAGAAGCAAGGTAATAGTTGGAGCTACCGTAGTTGTCGGCATAAGCGATCACCCACTTGCCCGAGCGCTGCTTGAATAGCAGCAGTCGGTCGCGTATGGCCTTGGCCGACGCGGGAGACATCGACAGGCTGCCGCCGTGCAGGTAGATACCTTTAATCTTGTCGTTCTGCTCGGCCAGAGCGATGTTAGACAGAATCTGGTCCAGACCGACCGTGGTATTCTGTGAATAACCGGGGACCGGCATTTCGCTGATAAGGTCGGCGAAAGGATTGTCCTCCTGAGCCTGCTCGACGAGGTTACCGTCCAACTTGAGTTCGTAAACGCTGTAGTCTTCCAGTTTGACCTTGGAGGGGGACAGGATGTCCCCGAGCAACAGTCCGCACAAGAAACTCAAGCCGAAATAGATTGCCAGCGCAATCAGACAGCCACGCAAGCAACCGCGACGCTGGGGCTGCTGGGCATTGTTGTTCGTAAAGATTTGCATAGTTGTTTAGTTAATAGTTATGAGTTAATAATCAATATTGTCAGGTTATGGGTTATGGGAGAGCGTGAAGCTCTTACGATGGTAAGGTGTTATGCCGTATTGCTCAATTGCCGCATAGTGTGCGGAGGTGGGATAGCCCTTGTTCTCGTCCCAACGGTACATGGGATACTGCTGATGCAAGCGCAGCATGTAGTCGTCGCGGTACGTTTTGGCAAGCACACTGGCCGCCGCGATACTCATGTAAGTGGCGTCCCCCTTGACCACCGTCCGCGCAGGGATTTCCAGCAGTCCGCCCGAGGGAATATAGGGCTTCCACTTGTTGCCGTCCACCAGTATATGTTCGGGCACGACCGACAGTTTGCCGAGCGCGCGGTGCATGCCGAGTATGGATGCCTGGAGGATGTTGATCCGGTCGATCTCTTCGGCCGTCACTTCCGCCACCGCCCAGGCAAGTGCCTCACGCTCGATGAGTTCACGCAAGGCGTACCGCTGGCGTTCGGTAAGCTGTTTGGAGTCATTGAGCACTTCGCTGCTGAAGTCCTGCGGCAGAATGACCGCCGCAGCAAACACGCTACCCGCCAAGGGTCCGCGTCCGGCTTCGTCGCAACCGGCCTCCAGCACACCAGGTATCATATACGGCTTAAGCATCGCATACAGGACTTCAGTGCTTATCCATCATTCGCTGCGCCCTACGGCGGTGGCGCATGGTATAGCGCACACACAGATAAGCCACAGCCATCAGCAGCAGCACCATCGGGCTGCCGACCGGCGTATTTATCTGACCTATCGCTTCACCTGTAGGATCGCCTGTATCGATTTCGCCATTCCCGTCTTCGTCCCAAGGATTATACGATCCTGACCTGCGCGGACTGCGCGGGCCCGCAGGCGTGCTACAGCCCGGTGCAAAGACCGCTGACGGAGCGAAAGCGGACTGACCGACCGCCGACGGGCAAGTGGAGGTCGATTGGAACTGGTATGAGGGAGGTATATTCGCTTGATCATTCATAGCGAACGCCATAGGGGATGACAACCAGCATCCCCAAAATACGAATAGTAACAGTATCAACTTCTTCATCATCATCCCTCCTTATCGTATTTGTTGACCGACCATTGTATATACATGGCCGTTGCGAATAATCAAAACCTGACCGTTGCGAATAATCTTCACCGGCTGTTCACCCTCTGCATAAACCGACGAGCCTGCAATGCCTGTAGGAACATCATCCGTAGATGTGCCCGGCGTGTAGCCCCGACGACGGATATAATAGCGCCTCTCGTGACTTGCCTCCGGCGTCTCGATCTCGAGGCATATGCCGTCATGGATCGGCCGTTCGGTATCGGTGAGTGCATCATAGAGCACGAGTGTTCCGCTGATATTGTTGACTCCGGTGAACCAGAGTTGGGTGACAGGCTCGTAAGGCAGCTGGCTCATGTAGAACGAAATAGGTACGTTGAGCAGTTCATGCCGCAGGTCGATGCTCAGACCATAGTCCCCTTCCACCGCATAGAGGTTGAACGGTGTGGTCGGGGTGTTGGTCATGTGGAACCTATCAATGTTAAGCGTGGTCAACACGGCATCTTCGCCGGAGCGGATGGCATCGTCATAACCTTGTCCGAGCAGCAGCCGTGACAAGCAGCGGTTGGATACAGGGTTGACGGCAGTAATAGTCATGATGCCCTTTGTGAGTTGAGAGTTGCCAGTTGCCAGTTGAGAGTTGCGCATCGGAGCGGGGCTCGGTGCCGGGCGCTGTACCTGTCTCGGGTGTGTCACTATACGACTCGTGTCCAGTGTGACAGCGAGTGAACACGTTGCAGCCACAGCATCTTTGAGAGTAATCACCATCGCGTGCATTGGCGGCAGGTAGCGTTGCAGTTCAATGATGGTGTCCGTTGTTCCAGCGGCACTTTCCTTGTTTGCCGTCGTATAGATACCATTGGAGCCGATATACCCTATCGTTTCATCCAGGTTCGCAGCGTTATCCGCGATGAACCCCCAAATATCGATATATCCCAAGGTGGGATTGCCAAAGACGAACATCTTCGACGCCACGCCATTGGTGAGGGTGTAATCTTGATGGCCGGCAGCTTTGCCGGGATTGAATGCCAATTGTCCGGCAGTACCTTCTGCATAGGTATTACGCGTGGTACGCAGGCCGCTGACATACCGGTCATCCAGCCTCTCGCCGTAGGTGCCGTAATAGTAGTAGGTATCATCGTTCTTGGGCAGACGAATCTCAGCTTCTTTGCCGGATGCGGTGCGGGCATAGACCGCCCATCCTTGAGCGGGCGGAAGCGAGAGTGTCATACCGTTGGTGACTTTCGACCATTCGGTGGCAGCAGAGATGCTTTGGTATCCTGCATCGCCAGCCTCGCGTGACAGATGTTCCGTTGCCTGGTTGTAAAGCGAGAGCCAGAACGAGGCGTTTCCGGTGCTCCAGCTACGTCCACTGGCATCGAATGTGCCGACTGACCAATTCTTGGTTTCACCTTTGAGGTCGGCATCCGCCATAAACAGGTCACCGCTGATCAATCCAGTGACGGGTGCGGAGCGCAGCGCCCACTTCTGCTGCGGCAGACGCATGTCAACGACGAGCACATCGCTGGTGAGCAGCTGTTGTTGCCTGATGGCGGAACCCGCCAAGAAGCGGATGTCATCGCACGTGTTATATACGAATCCTACCTGCTTGACGGAGTCAGCGGGAGCGATAGCACTTTGCAATACCGGATACGGCAGGCTGTCGGGCATGGCAGGAATGATAACATCGGTGGACGGAAGCGGCGCGAAGCGGTTAGCAATCGGCAGCGGTGTATTGTCGGCCGTTACGCCAATCCAGTTCATCGGGTCGTTCCAGCGGTCGTTGTTCTTATTCGCCGGTGACCAGCGCAGGTAATCGGGTACAATGGCTACTACCATCGGCACGTCACCTATCGGACATTCTGTAACATCATCCATCGGGCTATCTGTTGCAGACGTCATTTCGAAATTAAACGTATATTTGTAGCCGGAGCGCATGGTGTAGTTGTTGGATGATGCCGGCCGGAGGAATATATTATCTCCTTTCGTATAGTAGCTGCCTAAATCTCTGGGCCAGACTTTATCCGGGCTTAAAGCCAGTCGGTGTACACCTTGCCGGAAGTTCGGATCGTCAGTGGAAAGCAGAGTCACGGCATGGATACCAATCAAGGAGCGGATGTAGTCGATGCGGATGGACAACTCTTTGCCAGCGGTTTCTGCATCAGCCAGAATGGCGATAGGCTGACTGGCCAAGATGTCGTTGCGAATGATTCCTCCGAGTATCAGCGGGACCTCGGGAGTTGTCTCTTTTGGGCTTAGTGTGATGACTATCGGGTTAGGACAAACATCCATGTTCTGCTTGCGCATGTCGTCGGTGCCTGTACCGACGATGGGGAAGACGACATATTGCGCCGATTCGCCGGGAGCCACGTTGATATACATATCGGACTGATAGAGAGTGAGGAGTCCACGGTTAACGAGGTCCGCCAACACGTCGTAGGCATTCAATCCGGAAGAGAGCTTAAATTTCTTCTGGATATTGTTCATCACATTGCGGTTGACTTCACCGAGATTGCGTGCAAACTGGTTGACGTTTGACTCTCCCGAATTCGGTTCGTAGCGCAATATATTCGTCACCACAGTAACGATATCGCGGTACTTGTATCCGTAGGTTAGGATGCTGGAGGCTTCGGCAGTATCGCCATAGAGGAGCCAGTCGTTGTAGCACGAGCCGGTCAGGTCAACAGGTGCGACGCTGTCAATATCCATAATTGTTGTACGCACGCGCATGCTGACATCATAGATGCTGTTGGCACAAAGGCCGCTTACGGTCTTCTCTTTCTGCTCTTCTCCGTTGACCATCAGCATCATTCGGCTCGTTACCTTCAGGCTGCTGGTCATTGCACACTGGCTGTTCAACAGTCCTTCGTGGCCTAAGGACATGCGCACGTTGTAGGTGTTGTCGGGAGTCATCTTCGCCTTGTGCATCGTATAAAGCACGGGCCGGATGTCTCCGTCCAAGTTCTCGAAAATATACCCTTGGCGGAACAAAGCAGGTTCTGCTCCCACTCTACCATCCTTCTTCCATTTTTCCCACACACCAACGGTTTCCTCAAACCGAATAGCTAATAGGCTGAGGTTGTCGAAGATTGAATCTTCGTCTTGGGGATAGTATTCGGCAGACGGCATACTGATGGCACCATATTTACCTAATGATGGTGCTTCTTCTTCATTGAAGTAGCCATCAATCATCGGTACGAACGAGGATACCTTGTTTTTTATTTCTTCGACGGTGTAGTTGATGGATTTACCGTTAAGATTCTTATCAATGAATCCCTGGTAGTCCACACGCAGCACGATATGAATAAGCGAGTCGTTATCTGCGACGCACTTGGTGTTCGCCTGATAGGCGATGAGTGGCGGTTTGGTGGCAAAGACGCACATATCATCGATGATGAAGTCGTTGCCATCGAAGTCGGATGCCATGTTGTAGATGCGTACACGGAATTCATCGAACGCCTTATCGTGCTCAATGGGGAAGTATATCTGACTCCATTGGTCGGAAGGTTCGATATCACCTGTCATGTAGGTAGTGATGTCTTCCCATTTCTTTGCCTTATCATCCCATCCTTGTACGGAGAAGGTAAAACTCGGATTGGCTTTGTCTTTTTGGCTGCTCGGATTGCCCACATAGGCAGAGAAGTACATCTTCTGTCCTTCGCAAAGGTGCGTGCTGAGTGAGAGTGCAGCCACCTGGCCGGATGATGACATACCGTCGCAGTATATCATGAATCCGTTCTCTGCTCCGCCGTGCTGCTCCATCTTATGCCAGAACTTGGAGTACGGTATACGATTGATGATACCGTACTCTCCGGTGCCCGGGAAGTTGGGTGCAAAATCGTTGTGGTAGCGGTTGTCGGGTATTTCGGGTCCGACGGGGTAGCTGTACCCGTATGACGCGTCCGCCCATGGCAGCGGGTGCTCGTAAACGTGGTAGTCCTTGCCGGGCTGATAATAGTCGAAGTTCAGTCGCTCCAACACCTCGTAGTTTTGCTCTATTTCATCGTTGGTGATGATGGCTTTGGCAGCACTACCGGTGCCTTTCTCTTCAAACGGGCCGAACTTGCGCGGGTCATGATAAATAATCTTATACCGGCATATGTTGAACATATACAGGCCATCGTCGGTCGTCTCTTTTCCTTTATCATCTACAGTAGTCGATTTGCTGCGGGCACGCAAGCAGAAATACACCGTGTCAGCATCTCCACCAGTGATACTACCTTTGGCGGGCACCTTGAGGAAGTCATCCCCCTCGGTTACCGGATAAGAACAAGCGCTGTAGGTCTTGGACGACGGGTTATAGATGTACCACTCGCAGTCGGCATCCCATCCGCCGCACCAGATCATCGTGTCCTTGTCACCTGTCCAAGTGCTGTACTTGTCATCGCGCATGTAGTAGCCGAGTAGTGACTCGGAGTGATTGTATTTTTTGAGGTGGTCATAGCGATAACGCTGCTCAGTGCTCAAGAGCAATGTGTGGCCCACAGGTGCCATGACTACATGGTCCTCCAAATATTTTTCGTCCGCGAGTTCGTATGTGAGAGCATCGCGGGACTTATAGTGCTCCAGGGTGTCCGCCATCTCTGTCCAGGGGTGCAGCTCAAATATCTCACGTAGCGAGAGTGTCGGTTCGGTGATGGTCAGCGATGCGTCGAGTGCCGCCTGATCGACCTGGTTGATTTCCGACATGGACAGCGGCAGGTTGTCGTAGTAGTTGCTGAGATCCAATGCATAGGTCAGGGTCTTCTTTTCCCTCGGAGCTTTTAATGTCGGCGACTTGGAGGGTGGATCTTTTTTCGCATTGTATGCCACAGCCGGATAGTGGAAGACGGTATAACGTCCCATCGTCTTGAGTTGCTTGATAGTCTCGGGTGACTCCTCCGGTTTTTCAGGATCGTAATCCGGATTAGGCACATCCACCATATCACCGATGGTACGGAACGGGTTGTTGAAGAGACCTACGTTTCGTGGTTTATCAATCCACAATCCATCCGGCACATCCATGTCGCTGACGTCATTGCCACTCTCATCTTTTCCTTCACGATACCATCGCCACCATCCGTAGAATGCCCGTTCGCGCACAGGGAGTTCGACGTTTTGATCATCTTCGTCGTAAGGATAAGGGTTATAGTAATACAAGATGCGTTTGTTCTCGTGCACCTGTTGTCTGCCGAGAGCGTCCTTATCATCGCCTGTTATGCCACGGCTGTGCACCAGAATCTGGTTGTTGGCATATTCGAACATACTCTGCTGGGATACAGTGAGGCGGTAGTTGACGAAACGCGTAGTGCCCGACTTATCCGTCACTATATATGCCATGGTGACATAAGCCTGTCTCGGAGAACGGATACCGTCCTTCAAACATTTCACAGTGACGGCGCTGTCAGAAACACTCAGTACGCACCAGTCGGGTTTCTGACCTTTCTCGTCACTCAGACGAACCTCCGCGAAGTTGATATTGTTCAGAGCCATCGCAGAAGTCAGATTGTAAGTTGTGACAGCCGAAGATGCGACAACGTTGTTGTTGACATCCAGAATGCTCGTTCCGATGCGGTTATATGTCTTAAGGTCAAAGGTATGGCAGCTGTCTTCTTCCGGAACATCTACCCCCTTGGGCAAAGTAGCGGGGAAAGCGACGTTATAGTCATCGCCTTCCAACGTACATATCACTTCGTTTAACTCATTGGTATGATATGTCTTTCGCACCAGAGGAATCTTCAGGCAGGCATCGGATAGCGAGGCTACACCCTTCCAATCCTTGAACCGGTAGGCAGGTGCATCTGCCCGGAGCGTGAGTGTCATCTGCAAAGTATCAACGATGTCCACATAGTTTCTGCCAATCTTCACATTGATCGGGCTGGCCACGGTCACGGGTGTGATGGTTGTAGTCAGGGTGGATGTATTAGTAGAAGGCTCACCCAAGCCACTTACTTGCGTGTATGTTTCACTTTCTTCATCATAGAAACGTGCATCCGGGATGCGGGTGAAAACAGGCGGATTGATTTTCCATTCCTGCTCACTGTCAATCAGGTCGCTGTAGTCTGCTTCCTCTGTTTTGCAGAGGTATGTGAGTGCGCCGTCAATCAACATCGAGTGATCGCTATAGGCTTTGAAGCGGGTTTGCACGTTTTTCGCACCTGCGTTGTTGTAGATGAACACCAAAGAGTCGATACTGGGGTAAGTGCCGTCGTTAATCAAGTAGTACTCCTTCTGCATGTATCCCCAAGAGAAGATTCCAGCCTTCGTCGAATCGGGTGTGAGGACGATTGTTGTACCATTGAACATCAGCCATTTGTCTGCACCGAATTTGAGCTTGACAATCTCCTCGTAGTTGGCGTTAGTGTTTACGTTCGTGCGAATTATTTGGTAGGTCAAGAATACGGAATCTGACGCGCTCACTTGGGGCGTTTCGCCCGAGACATTAAAGTAACGATTGATGTTATACTTAGTCTTGAGTGACAGTTGGTTCTTATTTACAGGATGATACGTATAACTCCACGGTGTGATGTGCTGTCGATCTTCCTTACCATCAAAGGCGTAGGACCCTTTAAACAGTTCCTTTCCATTTCGTACTGTTCTGGAGCCAACAGTGAATGTCTGGCAGCGGAATTTGCCAGTTTCCGCCATGATGAAATATCGTTGTTTATTGTAAACGACAGACCATACAAGCTCCGTATTATCCAGCGAAGCCTGCGTGACGGGAATGACAGCCTTCACGTCCGTATAGGTTTTTCCCTCCACTGTGATTGATCCGATTGTTACGGTCAGTATATCACTGTTCGCACCCTTGACATTCTCGACTTTTGTACGGATTGTCGCCTTGTCGTTTTGGGTGGAGTCTCCCGGGCAAACGACGAGATTTTCGCCGCTTTTGAAGGTAAAGCACGAAGCACTCAAACGAAGGTTCTCTGTCACATCTACGGAAGTCAGGACGGAATCCCCCACGACCTTCCCCGCAGCGTCAAGCAGTGGCATATATGTTTGTTTGCTGAGGGTGAAGTGCATCTCTTCGGTGACACCTTTCAGCGGGCTGAAGATATACGAGCGGTCGGGCTCCAAGACGAGACGGGTGGCTTCTGCACCATAGTGGTAGGTCTTGGTTTTGATAATAATGTCTCGGTAGCGCGTGCCGTCGGGGGCTACTGTGAGGCCCGGTGCTTTCCTGTTCCCTTTCGACTGCCATCGGCCATAGTAGTTCTTGATTTTGCTTGCAGCGGCGGGACGCAGGCGTACACGGAGCGTATCCATGATGTCGACCGTAGGGCCGACGGGCGTTGATGCGCCGCTGTAGATGGTGCAGTAGAAGCCGTCTTTTCCTTCTTCCATCGTAACACTGTCGCCTACGGCAATATAACCTTTGACCTCCGAACGCTGGTCATGAATCAGGGTGAATTCCTGCGTTAGGCGGTAGTCATTCGAAAGACGAAGAGCACTTGCCGTGGTGATGGTCTTGGTACGATTCGGGTGGAAATAGACGGTATCCTCTCCCACGCGCAGGCAAGCCATCAGTTGTTTGCCGATGAGTTTGGACCACACCTGCTTATTCTGCACCTCATTGTGATAATCAAATACAACGTTATCCATCCAGGGATGGTCGTTGTCGAGGGTATCGGGCAGAATGATATAGTATGCATCCGCCACGGCGATACCGGTTATCTGGAAGTCCGTACCTTCTTCTGGCGTAGCTACACCGCCAAACTGATTTCTTGCCGCATCATATTTGATGTAATCCTTTCCTCCCGTACGGTTGTTCACACTGTATTTCTGGGCCTTCATTCCGGTGAAATAGCGACTGGAGGAAAGTTTGGTGTTATCTACCGCCGTTCTGTTGTATGACGGCCAGCCTTGGGACGATTTGAATGCCCCCGCCCAGGTGTCATTAGCAATAATTGTATCGAACCCCGCCTCGTAGTATAATCCGATAAACTCATCGCTAGGCGGAGCCCAGTTTTCATAGAACGTCAGCGAATCCACCACGCCGCGCACCGTCTCGTGCTGTGGGTCTAACACATATTCACGGTCGGATTCGGGAAGAGATTCGTATGAGGGCTCATGTGCACACAATTCGCAAGTCGGATACCCGATCAACTTGTAGGTACTGAGGTAGTTCGGTTCTGTGTTATCTTCGTCGGACATACCTTGGTAGACATTGGTCCAGTCGGTGAAGGTTCGCACGCGTGCATAGCGCGGCGCCAAGCGGTTCGGGTGTGTGAGGAAATAGCGCTTACCGTCCTGCACAAACGAGAACGCGACACGATAGGTGTCGTCGAAATATCCCTTGGCATAGAGTCGCTTTTCGCCTGCTTCCGACAACGTGATTTCATCGCCTACAAATTTCGCACCTCCCGGCAAGGTTGTGCCGCCAATAGAGTCTCGTGTCCAATAGACCACATCGCCATTTTCCGACTCCGCCCATCCCAAGAACACGAATCCTTCTTTGAGTTGGGCGTCCTGTATTGTCACCTTGTTGTCTCCGTCCTCCATCGGATACTGGTCCGGAATCTGCGTGCCGAGGAGTCGGTTGTTGTCATAGCGAACATATCGGTCCGTTTGCGCCTGAACAAACTCGATACCGCCGTTTTTCGCAGGATTGTCGGTGTGAATACGCGCCCAACCATATTTGCCTGCGGCCGTTTCGCCCGGTTCACCGTACACAGGAATGTCCGTTGCCAACACCGAATCGCTCCAGTTGATAATCTTCGCGCCGAGGTCGGCCCCGCTGAATTTCTCCCCCGTGTATAGCAAAACGATGCCCTTGAGGGCCATGTATTCGTCCTCAATATGCCACATCTGCTCGGTGATCCACGTAGTTTCATCGACTTGCCGCATCGACACATTCAGTCCGCTGCTGGTGCGGAAGAAATATCCGGCAGGCTGGAAGGTGACTCCTAAGTTTTCTGCGGCGGAAGTGGTATCGACAACCATTTTTCCGCTTGCTCCCGGGGCCGGCGAGAAAGTCTGGTCAGCCCCCGCCAGATCCTTTACACGCAGTTCCTTGATAGAGCGGAACTTGGAGACAGCGGTACTCGCGCCTAAGGGTTCGCCCTTTCCCGAACCGCTACGGTAGTCGTTGTTGTATCCGACATAGTAATATGCACTATCGGACTGCGGCACTTTGATATTACCGGTCTTATAGATTTCGGACGTCCCCTCCCGCTTCATGGGCTCGAAATGATCCAAGTAGTAAATCTTCCTTGGCTCCCCGAAATCCGTCAGCGTGTTCGTCTGGCGGTATCTCTTGTAATCCTGCACATTCCATCCGAAGAAATACAAAGGGCTGGACACAAACTTTTTCTCCCCCAGCACATACAAACGGAAGATGGTACGCGTGGTTCGATTGTGCTTCGTGTCCGCATACGCGTATGCCGCCTGACCGGGTTTGACAATATTATTATTACTTGCAGAAGGATTATCCCCCCCCCATTTCTGAGTACTGAGCGTCGTATTGAACGTCACCAGGGCGGCATTGATATAGGTATTCGGGTTATTCTGTCGAGGGATATCGAACCAATACACCTCCCGGTATGTCATACCGAGAAAACCCGTCCCCATCGCTCCGTCAAAAGAAGGTGCTGCAGGCGTAGAAGAGGGGTCCTTCTGCGCTCCGGGTATGGTCGCTTTCCGCAAGGTGTTGGCCGGATCAGCATCCGTCGATTGATTAGTCGGCACAGCAAACACCACATCACAGCGGTATTTGTTTTTTCCATCACCATCGTCGGCCAGACTGCCCAAGAACTTGAAATCGCCATCAGTAACCAACGTTTTATGGGTGTTGCTCCACATCGTATAGCTAACCCCTCCCAAAGGCAAAGTGTTCTTGCCATCGGGACGCGTCAAAGCGGAATCCACCGTCCAAACAGACACAGGAGAGGGTGCGGTTGCAATCGGATCCTGAGGTATGAGTTTCAGTGTCTTACCTGCCTCGTAAGTGAATCTGCCGCCGGTATGAGACGGGTAGTCGCAGACGAAGTACTCTTCGCCGGGATCTTCCACTCCGTTGCTGTTCTCGTCAATCCAGACGGAGAGCAGGAACTGGTCGCCCGCAGAGAAGTTAACTACCAGACCGCAGTCGGTAGGCGTCCAGCCGACACCAAACATCTTGACGGATACAGCCAACACAAGAGCCAACATCCGGAGTCGGATGCCGAGTGTTCTGTATCCTATTTTTCTTAATATATTATAAGACATTAGAACAATTTTTTTCCAATCCATACCTTTTCCAAGCCTTTATCTAAAATACGTATATACCAACAAAGTCCTCGCAAGAGGCTTCATGGCGATACGAAAACAAAGGCAAGGTTAAAAAAAACATGCAAAGTTAGCATAATCTTTCGAAAAAACAAAATTTTGCCTTACAAACTGAACATTTATCCGTAAACAAAGGCAAAAATGGCAAGTGCACTTTCTAACGTTTATATTATATATAATAGTATTGTAAACAACGAAAACTATAGCGCGCGAATACGGAGAGAAAAAACAACAAAAGGAAAAAACACAGCAAGAGGAAAATCTCGCGATTTTCCTCTTGCTATAAATAGTTGTGCGCAGGATGAGACTCGAACTCACACGATCTTGCGACCACTACCCCCTCAAAGTAGCGTGTATACCAATTTCACCACCTGCGCTCGCGTTCGGCAAATGTTGCTTACAGATGCCGCTGTCGGCATAGAGCGCAACATTGCCTCCGCTCTTCGAAAAACAACCTTGAAGGTTCTTTTTCGAGGGGGGCAGCCTTAGGGCTGCCGTGCTGTTAAAGATCGCTTTGTGTGCCCAGAACAGGACTCGAACCTGCACGCCTCTCGACATACGCACCTGAAACGTACGCGTCTACCAATTCCGCCACCTGGGCTTCGCGTTCGGCAAACCGCGCTTCCGGATGCCGCCAAGCGACATTGAGCGCACGATTGCCTCCGCTCTCCGAGAAACAACGTTGCACGTTATTCTCGGGCCGGGGATCAACACTTGCGTGTTGCGTAGGAAACCTACACCCCAGAGGGATTCCTTAGAAAATTAAAGCAGAACGTCGGTTCTGCTCATCTTGGAAGGAGAGCGGCAAACGAGACTCGAACTCGCGACCCCGACCTTGGCAAGGTCGTGCTCTACCAACTGAGCTATTGCCGCAATCTACAAAACCACTTGTAAGAGCGCTCTTCCGGGCAGCCGACTGGCAAAAGCCCAAAAGCGGATGCAAAAGTACGACAATTTTTCCAAATACGCAAATATTCGCGTCCGAAAGCCCTAAAAACGGCTATTTTTATCAGAGCTTTGCTATTTGCGGTTTGCAAACGCAGAGGGATTTTCCGCAAAAAGGCGCTCCGGGTCATGGCGATCACGACGGGTAACGGCGCCCCAGATCGAGTCGCGCACCTCGGGATTCAGGCGTTCCAGGTCCGCCACGAGCGACTTGACCGCCGAGCGTGAGGAGGCGTGCTCGAACGGGCAGGGCTGCTTTTGCGGGACATAGTTGCGCAGGGCCGCATAGCGGACAAGCTCACGCTCCTCAATCAGGCACAGCGGACGGATGAGGCGGAGAGGCATCTTGTCCATCTGCAACACGGGGTAGATGGTGGAGAAGCTGCCCTGGAAGATGAGGTTCATGAGCAGGGTTTCGACAACGTCGTCCTTATGGTGGCCGAAGGCAATCTTGTTGCAGCCGAGTTCCGCCGCCGTATCGAAGAGCACCTTGCGGCGGTACCACGAACAGAGGAAGCATGGATTAGCGTTTCGCGGACCGGAAGAGCCGGGGCGTTCGCCGATCTCGGTGTCGCGGATAAGGAGCGGGACACGGAACTCGTCGCAGAACGAGCGGAGGTAAGACAGGTCGCTCAGGTACGCGCGTTCCTTAACACGCACGTGTATGGCTGTGACGCGGAACCTGGGAACGAAGATCTGCGCGCGCCTGCCGAGGAATTCGACCAGCGCAAGCGAGTCCTTTCCGCCGCTAAGGCCGATGAGGATGTGGTCGCCTTCCTCAATGAGCCGGTAGTCGGCACAGGCCTTGTGAAAGCGCTTGGTAAGACGGCTCTGCAAGCGCGACAGCTCAATCTGTTCGGGAGTACGGGTACACATATACGCAATTCTAAAAAAAATGCCGCTCCTGCGAGCGGCCTTGGTTGCGGAGGATGGGATCGAACCACCGACCTTCAGGTTATGAGCCTGACGAGCTACCACTGCTCTACTCCGCGATATAAGATTACGAAAAGCGACTTACAGGGCAATCTTTCCATTATCACGACTTCTTGCAAGACGCCATCTGATTGTCGCTAAATCTCGTAAGCGGGTGCAAAGGTACAACAAATTTTTCAATTATGCAAATTTTTTTGTGTTTTTTTGCAAAAAAAGTGTTTTTTTCTTGCATTTATCAAAATAAATTTGTAAATTTGTACGCTTTTTCGCGTTCGGCAACGCTGTTGCATAGGATTGCGTCCTGCGCAGATACGGCAATTGTTGCCTCCGCTCTCCGAAGAAACGATGCTGCAGACCTCGTTTTTTCGGGTTGTTGTGCGGGATAATAACAAGCGATGAAACAAAAAAACAAACAAAAATAACATTATGCAAAACAAAGGAATTGTAAGAACCCTGGCGGTACTACTGTTCTTGGTGTGCACATTCTATCTCTCGTTCTCGATTGTAGTCAATCACTACGAGAAGCAAGCCAAGGAGTATGCAGCCGGTGAGAAGGCAAGAGAGTTGCACTATCTGGACTCGATTGCCCCTGAGAAAGTGTGGTTCGGCTACACATTGAAAGAGTGCCGCGAGAAGGAGATCAATCTTGGTCTGGACCTGAAGGGCGGTATGAACGTAACAATGGAAGTAAGCGTGCCTGACATTCTCCGCGCATTGAGCGGTTACAACACGAGCGAGAACTTCACCCGTGCAATGGCTCTGGCCCAGGAGAAGCAGAAATCCAGCGGTGACGACTTCGTGACCCTGTTCCTGGCATCGTTCCGCGAGGTGGATCCGGACGCCCGTCTGGCATCGATATTCGCGACGTTCGAGCTGAAGGACAAAGTGACCACAAGTTCGACCAACGAAGAGGTGGAGCGCGTTATCCGTGAGGAAGTAGAGGGCGCCATCAACAACTCGTTCAACGTATTGCGCACGCGTATCGACCGTTTCGGCGTGGTACAGCCCAACGTACAGAAGCTGGCTCAATCCGGCCGTATACTGATTGAACTGCCGGGTATCAAGGAGCCTGAGCGTGTACGCAAACTTCTGCAAGGTTCGGCCAACCTGGAGTTCTGGGAGACCTACGACTTTACCGAACTGCTGCCGCAGGTTGCCCAGCTCGACCGCGAACTGGGTGCCGCCAACATCGCTACCGAAGAGGCCGGTGAAGCAAAAGTAGAGGAAAAGGCTGACGCACAAACTGCATCCGACGCCACCGTTGACGAGCTGGCAGAGGCTATCGCCGCCAGCGACAGCGCCGAAGCAGCCGCCAAAGAGCAGGCCGAGGCAGTGGAGAACTACAAGAAAGCCCATCCGCTGTTCTTTATCCTGAATCCGTCGGTTAACCAGGCCGGTCAGGCATACCGCGGCCCGGTGGTAGGTACGGTACACTACACCGACACCGCCAAGGTTATGGCAGCCCTGACATCGCAGCAGGCCAAGCAGATTCTGCCGCGTGAGGTACGCTTCCGCTGGACAGTAAAAGCCATCGACGATGCCAACTCGCTGTATCAGCTGATAGCCCTGAAGGCCCAGCGTGACGGCCGTCCGTCGCTGGAAGGTGACGTGATTACCGACGCCCGCGCAGACTTCTCGCAAATCAGCGCCTACGCCAATGTATCGATGTCGATGAACGCCGAAGGCGCCAAGGCTTGGCAGCGTATCACGAAAGAGAATATCGGCAAGTCAGTAGCCATCGTGCTGGACGGCTTTGTATATTCGTTCCCGACCGTGCAGAACGAAATCGCCGGCGGCAACTCGCAGATCACCGGTAACTTCACCGTTGAGGAAGCCAAGGACTTGGCCAACACCCTCAAGTCCGGTAAGATGCCGGCTCCCGCCCGTATCATCCAAGAGGATGTAGTAGGTCCGTCGCTGGGTAAGGAGGCCATTCACAGCGGTCTTGTATCGTTCGCTTTGGGCTTCGTACTGATCCTTCTGTACATGATCTTCTACTACGGCCTGATTCCGGGTCTGATTGCAGACTTTGCATTGCTGTGCAACGTATTCCTGCTGGTAGGTATCCTGTCGTCGTTCTCGGCCGTACTGACTCTGCCGGGTATAGCAGGTATCGTGCTGACGATGGGTTGCGCTGTGGACGGCAACGTGCTTATCTACGAGCGCATCCGTGAGGAAATGCGTGCAGGCAAGAACATGCGCAAGGCCATTGAAGACGGTTTCAAGGGCGCCATCTCCGCCATCGTCGATGCCAACGTGACCTCGCTGCTGACTGGTATCATCCTTGCCGTATTCGGTACAGGTCCGATCAAGGGCTTCGCCGTAACGTACATCATCGGTATCATCTCGTCGTTCCTGACAGCCGTGTTCATTACGCGTCTGCTGCTCGAGGATTACGCCAAGCGTGAGACCGCCAAGGAGCTTCCGTTTGCTTCGGCAATCATGAAGAACTTCCTGCAGAACAAGCACTTTGACTTCGTCGGTGCACGCAAATGGGCATATCCTCTGGCCGGTGCGCTGATCATCTTCGCTATCCTCGGTCTGGATCCGCACGTGTTCGGCAAGCTGAACCTGGGTATCGACTTCTCCGGCGGACGCAACTATGTAGTACGCTTCGACCAGCCGGTCAACACCCAGGAGGTGGAGAACGCACTGCAGGCCGTATTCACCGAGCAGAACAAGGACGGCGAGAACCTCACCGTACGTGTTATCACCTTCGGCGAGTCCAATGATCAGGTACGTATATCGACCAACTTCCGCATCCACGACAACTCGGAGACTCTGGACGACGAGATTGAGCAACTCATCTACAATGGCACAAAGCAGTTCTTCGCACAAGACCTGAGCTTTGCTGAATTCCAATCCACGCAGGTGAACGAGAACGTAGGTATCATGCAGTCGCAGAAGGTTGGTCCGGCTATCGCCGACGACATTACCACCTCTGCTATCTGGGCAGTGATT
>Ga0265301_10002010_pt1 | contig 24699 bp, 20 predicted proteins | sample AusTroGonzalo_MG_2_FD_193488 | JGI IMG/M metagenome (GOLD analysis project Ga0265301, IMG submission 193488) | Bovine rumen microbial communities from tropical cattle in Woodstock, Queensland, Australia - Gonzalo_04 | ecosystem: Host-associated > Mammals > Digestive system > Stomach > Rumen ... | reverse complement strand
AGAAACGCCTTTCACCTCTTCCTTCTTGTATTTGGGATTGGTCGTTGAGTGATCTTCAAACCACTGTGCGTTCTCGGAGATGAGCTGGGTGCGATGGGTAGCGTTGAGGTCTTTGAAGTTAACCATCGACTCCCATGTTCCGGTGATACCGAGCGGGTCGGTGTAGGTTTCCGTGAAACCGTTGACGAAATCGACACGGCTGTCCAGGTCTTTCACCCACGCGATGCAATACTCATTGAAGAGTTTCAGATCGCCCGTCTCATTGAAGGTGATTAATTTACGGAGTACTTCACGTTGCTGATCATTCTCGGCGTATTGGAGCGCTTGTTCCAGCCAATATACGACCATTTCGAGTGCTTCACTGTAGAGTCCACCCACTTTATAAACGCGCTCTTCGATTTGACCTTTGCTGTTCTTAACGAGTTGTGAGTTTAGACCAATCCACAACGGTTCGGGCGAGTTGTCTTTATGGGCGGCGTACCATTTTTCTGCCTCTTTCTGCGTTACTCCTTCACCGTAGTAGTTACCTGCGGAACAAGCAACGAGGTCTACTCCATCTTGTGCGGTCGTACGTTTCGGCATCACAGCGGGGTCGAACATAACGGGCAAGATAGCGACATCGTACACCACACCGGCAGCCTCGCAAGCAGCCACAAACCACTCTTGGGTAAACTCCGGTAGGAATTTATCCTCGCTATAGTGATGGTGGATACCGTTGGAGAACCAGACACGCTTGAGATACCGTTCAAAGGCGCTGAATGCCTCGTCCTTCTCGTACGGATAGTTCAGGTACAGCGCCTCGCAGGCACGACGGATACGCAGGTTGTAACGGCCGTTCTGGTCGAACAGGATATCCCGTCCCCACAAAGCGGCTTCGCTTAAACAATAAACGAGTTGTTTCTGTTGCAGCGTCAATTGGTCGAACTCCGGTACATCGTAACGGAGGATCTCCAGGTCATAAAACTTATCCACGTTGTATTGAAAAGCTTGCTTTTCTTGTTGTTGACAGCCGTAGAACAATCCTACGGCTGCCAAAAGAATAATGATTGATTTTTTCATTAGATACGTTCCAAAACTGTTTTGATGAGTTCTTTGACGCGGGGTTTGTAGTCGGTGTTGGCGGCTTCAGCCTTGCGTTGCGCGATGATGCAGCAAACAGTCATAGCGCGGTGACCCATATGGAGTGCGAGGCCGGCGATGCACGAACCTTCCATCTCGTAGTTGGTGATACGTTGTCCTTCATAACGGAACGCGGAGATCTTCTCATTGATATCGGGTACTGCCAAATCTACACGCAACACGCGGCCTTGCGGACCATAGAAACCGTTAGCAGCAATGGTGCAACCACGGGTCATATCGTCCTTAGCGATACGGTCCACGAGTTCGGGGTTAGCCGATACTACGTACGGCACAGCGGCTTTCTTCGGGTAGCCGATGAAGTCCACGAGGGCTTTCTCGAAGCCGAGGTCGGCAATCTTATCACGATCTTTGTAGAATGCCAATACACCGTCAAAACCGATGGATTTTTGGCTTACGAGGAAAGTGCCCAGAGGAATATCCTCTTGCATTGCGCCACTGGTACCGATGCGGATGATGTCCAGTACACGTTTCTCGGCTTTCTCCTCGCGGGTGTTGAAATCGATGTTTGCGAGGGCGTCAATCTCGTTCATGACGATGTCGCAGTTATCGGTTCCTATACCGGTAGAGATACAAGAGATACGTTTGCCCTGGAACTTACCAGTGATGGTATGGAACTCACGGGATTGTACATCGCACTCGATTGAACCTTCATCGAAGAAGGACGCAACGATGTTTACACGGTCTTGGTCGCCTACGAGGATGATCTTGTCTGCCAAGAACTCAGGTTTGAGGTGCAAATGGAATGCAGAGCCATCAGCATTGATGATTAACTGCGAAGCTGGGAAATGTTTCATAGTACTAAATATAAATTATTAATTGTTCATTATTCATTGATTACGCTTCTCCACCGGGGAAGGTCATTGGAATCGTGGAACCTGGGATGGGGCCGCCGATAGGATTGATGACACCAAATTTCTTCTCGTACTGCGCAATGTTACTTTGCAGCGCACCCAAGATTTTCTTTGCTTGGTCCGGGGTAACGATGACACGAGATACGACATTCGCTTGCTGAATACCGGGCATGATCTGCGCAAAATCCAATACGAACTCCGTCGGAGTGTGCGCAATAAGCGCTAAGTTAGCAAATACTCCTTGTGCTTTATCCGGAGTGATGTTGATGTTTAATTTTTGTTCTGCCATATGATAGTTGTTTTTATAGTTACCATTTAAATTTCTTTTGTGGGGTGATAATCATCCATAAGTTGACAAGCGGTAAAACGATGTCGAACCATAGTATCGTAAACGGATTAAAACCCTTCAAACCCATCCGCTGCGCGGAGATGTTCAGTACAGCAGTTTGGAGCAACCACCTAAAGAGGAAAAGCCCTGCAACCAGTAACAGCGGATAAAGAGCCGTGGATAGTTGATAGTCCTGTGGCCAATAATAGACTGCTGCGAAGATCGTTAGCGCGTAGAATAAGCCTCGTGTCAGCGGTTCAAAGAGCAACTGCCATTTAGTGGTCTGTCGATAGGCCGGCGAAACGGATAAATGACGCCGTTTCTGTTGCCACCACTCTTTGAAAGTGCGTTTGGCCGGAGACCATGTGTACGACTCTCGTGACATCACTACCGCGGTATTAGCCTTCGTAGCCAAATGGTTGACAAACAAATCATCATCGCCAGCCCGATTCGTCATCTGGTGACTAAAACCACCCGTTTCAAAGAACAACGCCTTTCGATAAGCCAAGTTACGTCCCACGCCCATATACGGACATCCGCAGATAGCGGCACCAAGGTAATGTAAGCCGTTAAACAGCGTATCGTATCGTACCAACCGATTGATATGTCCTTTTTCTTCAAAATATGCCCCGAAGCCAAGAACGATATCTGAAGATTGTTGAAAGCCTCCCATCATCTCTCTGATCCAATTCGGAGACTCGGGCGTGCAGTCAGCGTCGGTTAGCAACAGATAGTCGTATTGCGCAGCCTTGGCAGCCAACGTCAAGGCCAGTTTCTTTGTCGATTGGACGCGGGCACCGTAAGGCACAAACGTCATCTTCAACCGCGGGTCACTTATCATATACTGCTCCACGACGTCACGGGTGTTATCTTCCGAACCGTCATCCACCACAATCACCTCGTAGGTAGGGTAGTTTTGCGTCAGCAATGCCGGCAAGTACTGCGATAAGTTATACCCCTCGTTGTGCGCACAAAGAATGACGCTGACACAGGGAAGTTGGTCGTTAGTCGTTAGTCGTTGGCCGTTGGCCTTTTTCTCCTGCCTCAATCTTCGTGCGGGCGCGCATAAGATCCACGCGTACCAAATAATCTGCGCCAGAAAGACTCCGAGCAATGCTCCGAGAATGATCCAATCGACACTATTTAGTCCTTCAAAGAACAATTCTTAATTTTCAATTTTCAATTTGTATGTGTGTACGCTGCTTCCGTCTTCGGCTTTCACGGAGATCACCCACGGTTTACCGTTAATCTCACCGGCCTCAATCGTCATCTCTTGGCTGTCCAAACGACGACCCTTGAACTGCGCCGTTTCACCTTTGATATTCGTCAACGAACCTATACCACGCAACGCTTCAATCTTAATATCTTTATCGCCTTGTACCTTGTATCGTTGTATTTTGTCCGAATTGGGATTGAAGCCTTTCCACTCCACGCCGTTGATGAGCAACTTGTCGATGCGCGATGAATAAATCAACTCAACGTCATCTACGTATAACGCATTACCGTCATACAGCCCGTCGTTGGCACGGAAAGCAGGGTAGTTGCCGGCGGAGAAAATGACATTACACATCGTCGGCTTACCATCGTTGGTGTACAAAATAGGCACTTTGATTAGCGTCCACTCGTTGTACTTGGCCCGCGCACGGTACCAACCTTCCGCAATCTGCTTTACCGGCTCATCAGTTCCGCACTCATTATAGTCCGTTTTTGAACGAATATCGCTCTCTTCATTCACACGCTCCGTAGCGGTACAACCGCCTGATTTGCTCTTATATGTACTGCTGCGCGCGGTGCCTTCCCATGAATAGAAAAGCAAATGAAAATCTTCTTTATCGGTATTCTCGCCGGTACGTTTAATCCAAACAGCCATCGTGTCCGGGCGGTATTTCCAAGCGATACCCCCTTCTGTTCCGGCAGTGGCACTATTCATGTTCAGACCCTTCAGGTACTGCCAGGGCACTCCCAGACTCATATAACCGGGACCGGTGGCACCAAGGTTCAACTTTGGGATACCAATCGAACGATCTTGCACGTACGCACAGAAACCTGTACGACCTTGCTTCTGGTACATGAATGTAAATTTCGACCCTACTTGACTCACATTGCTACCGTGCCAGTCTGCCAATTGGGCATCGCCTTTGAATTTATCCGACCAATTCTCAAAATGCGGATCAGGCAATTGCTGTGCCTGCACCATCACCGGCCAAGCAACCATTATCATCCACCCAACTACACGGTGTATTGTTTTCTTCATTTTTGTTTCCATTTTTGTGTTCAAAACCTTTGCGACTGCAAAGGTAAGCATTTTTTTTGACATATGCAAATTTATGTGCACATTTCTTCGCAATTTTTCGCAAACTCCGTCCATTTCGTCGGCATTCAATGCCGATTGTCTGCATTCTCCCCTTTGGCGGCATATTTGCCGTCAGATCCGCCTCACGCCTTTCTTCTTTTCCCCGGAATGGAATTCTGATATTTTGTGGTTTACCTTCGGTGAGGACTCTTTTTTTTGTTATTTATGGGTTGTGTGGCGGTGCGGTACTTCACTTTTTCTATTGCGCCGGCATTTGATGCCGGTGTGCCCCTTCAGGATTAGCGTAGCGGTCTAAATCTTCCGGATTTTCCGTCTTTTCCACAAAAAATATCCCATTTATTTGCATATATCAAATATTTTTCGTACCTTTGCAGTCGCAAAGGTTTGTATCGGCCAAGCTTGGCGCGATTTCATCCCACCGTCCCGATCTTGACTTAAAACCGATCCGCTGCCTCCGACAGCGTAAAAAAGCGGAGACATAATAGGAATTAAGCGTTTGCTTTATTAGGGATATTATCAATCTTCGACAAATTGTAATGTGTGTCCGTAATATTGCGAATGTTCACATCGTAAGTGTGGACTTTCTGCATATATTGGCACACATGGGAGTCGAAGCCCGATAATACCAATATTCGAAAGTTCGCACTTTTTTGTTAACCATTATAATTACAATGAATATGAAAAAATTCTATTTCTTTATTTGGGCTCTATGCGCATCTTGTGTCATATATGGGCAAACATATCTTTCCGTTTCGGAACTAATGACCGAGTACAATAATCTTCATCTTTCCAGTGGGAAAACGGCAACTGGAACGTATAATGTCCGTGGCTTTATAACAAAATGGAAAGAAGGATATCCTGATTATGCTTATGCAACATTCTATATAGACGATTCAGAAACAGGTTCTACTTCATTATTACAATGTTTCCGTCTAACTTCCATAGAAAATTATGACCATTTTACTCTTTCTGTTGGGGATTATGTCGAAATACAAAACGCCCAGCTAATGAACTATTACGGGAAAGCTGAATTAAAGAATGGAGTATTCATGGTTAAAGCGAAGAAGCCTATTTCTGGTCAATGTGGAGAAAATGTGTACTATACTTTTTCTAATGATACGATTAAATTTACAGGAATAGGTAACATGACCGATGATTCAAATGTCATGTCTGAGTTAGAGAGTTATAAAGGGCATATTTACGGAGCAGTAATCGCAGAAGGAATTACTTCTATCAAGTCCGAGACCTTCTCTGATTGTATTAATTTGACCTCTATTTCCTTGCCCGAATCATTACAAACCATTTCTTTTAATGCTTTCTCTAGAAGTGGTTTGCAATCTATAACTATTCCTAATAACGTAATGTCTATTGGTAACCAAGCGTTTTCAGAATGCATGAACTTATCTACTGTCACTTTGGGTAATTCTGTCGAATATATTGATGGCGAAGCATTTGTCAAAAGCAAAAATCTGTCTACAATAAATATGCCTAATAGTTTGAAATATATAGGAGTTTCCGCATTTTTTGGAACAAACATCTATTTCGATGATACAAAATGGGAAAATGGCGCACTATATATTGACAATTGTCTAATTACAGGTTCAAGAACTTTGCCGGACGATATATCCGTTCTGGAAGAACTGGGTATCTACACTTTGCCGGCTGAATTACAAGTAGATAGCGAGTATGCAATAAAAGAGGGAACTAGATTGGTCGCAACGAATGCTTTTGTAGCAAATGATGATATAGGTTGGATTACGAAAATAATAGTTCCAAGCTCGGTAGAATACATCGGTTCGTATGCATTTTGGCAAAGTACGCTTACTGAACTGATTTGGAATGCAACGCATTGTAATGATTTTCAAATGCTTCTACCTTTCGCTAATGAGCAATATACCGAAAATCCATTCTGTTTAGACGCTCTTCCTAATGAAACTATCCCGGAAGCATATACACGTTCCTTTGTACAGAAAATATCATTTGCCGAAAATGTAGAATATTTACCTTCTGGCTTATGTCGCAGAATGCCGGATCTTTCAGAAGTATATAATTATAATCCAGAGCCTATTGCCGTTTCAGACAATATGTTTGAATCTGTAGATTATAATAATTGCATACTATATGTACCTCAAGGAAGCTTATCTAAATATGCAACCGCTCCTGTTTGGTGTAATTTTCTACAGATTCAAGAGATAGCCGGAGCAACAAATATAGACCATACAAAAAATATTACTTCAGCACATAAACTACTCAAGAATAACCACCTCCTCATCCTCCGCGGAGACAAAACCTACACCCTCACCGGCCAATTGGTAGAATAGGCTTCTTCCTTTGAGCGGTATATCATACCGCATTCACGAAAATAGGCGACTCGCTGAGCCGCCTATTTCGATGTTCTGCATTCTTATTACCACAACGCCGCTACGCGCGGGATATTAGCCAGCCACGAAAGGATCTTGTTGTCCTTACGCGCTGTTTGCAAGTTGTATTTCGTCTGCATATACATCAGCGCGTCAGCCGGCACATCCAATGCTGCCTCGAACAATAACGCGGTATTAGTCGTCAGCGGACGACGACCGTTCAAGATCTCATTCAGCACAGAATAAGACATATTCACTTGTTTCGCGAAGGTCCGCTGCGGTATTTTCCGCGCCTCCAATTCATCCTTTAGCACCTCACCCGGATGAGTGGCATATGCTCCATTTCCTAACTTTGCCATAACGACGCAAAATTACTATTTCTTTTTTTTTTTTTTTTTTTTGACATGCGCAAATAATATCGTTCTTTTTTGATAATTTTGGGTAATTTTGGACTAACACTTCATTTTCTCCCCATTTTCGGCTAAAACCACCATATTTTGCACTTTTTATAATTCTTTTTGTCAAAAAATTTGCAAATCTCAATTTTTTTTACTATCTTTGCATAAAATTTACACCCCCATAACTTGTGACCTCAAACCTACAACCTATCGCCCACCGTCCTTTACCCGAACCGATCCGAACCAATCCTAGACCTTATCCAAAATAACACCATATAAAACACTATAAACCAACCAATTAACGCAAAACCAAAAATATGGCAAAACACCTCAAAACACGCATTATGAACGGTATGTCAAAGTACATTGCCTCCTTCTGCGCACATCCTTCCAACGCCACGCCTTACTCCAAAGGGGTGCGCTATTTTCATACCTCTGAACTCTATACCGAACTGCACGGCGCGATGAATACAAGGAAAGCCGGCCGCAAGGCCAAAAAACACATCATCGTTCGCCCCTCTCGCCATCATTTGGGCCTCCACGAACTATATACCTACCATTTCCCGACTCATTGGTCAGCCGCCTGTGTTGCGAACCGTGAACTCATCAAACTTGCTCAACGTCAAGCACATACCATTGAACGAGACCACTCTCGCGCAGCTCTCGAATGGCGGATCCGCTTCTTGCATCAGTACTATTCCCTGCCTGCATGGAATAAATCCATGACCGATGTGCCCGTGGAAAAACGCCGCTATCCGCATTTCTATTCTTACGTCTTCACGACTATCTACTACACCCTCAAGTCAGCCCAAGCTCAAGCCAACAACCCAATAGCCGACGTCTCCTTCGAACCGATCTATACCTCCAACTACCATCGACCATATAAAATAAGAAGAACCACTCATATGAGCGGTTCTTCCATGACCTTGTCAAACAGCGTTTTACGCCAATTTGTTAACGAAACGAGCTAGTTTGGATTTGAGGTTAGCGGCTTTGTTCACATGAATGATGTGACGTTTAGCCAATTTGTCCAGCATCGAACTAACGCGCGGCAGAGCAGCAGTTGCTGCAGCCTTGTCAGTCGTCTTACGTAAGTCGCGCACAGCGTTACGTGCGGTTTTAGCGTAGTAATGATTGTGTGCTTTGCGTGCTGCCGTTTGGCGAATACGCTTTAAAGATGATTTATGATTTGCCATCTTGTTTGTTTTTTGTTTTATGTCCGACTCGCGGACTGTTTTTTAGTAATATTCCGCAGCCTTGAGAGGATTAGCGTTGGAATGTTGACTTTAGGGAAGGTCTTTGTAGTGCCAAGGGGAATCGAACCCCTATTGCAAGAATGAAAATCTTGAGTACTAACCGTTATACGATGGCACCCGGAGGTGTCCCCGTCAATCGGGGAAACCGGCTTCCGCCGGAAGGGGCATCACTATGCGACCTGACGAAAAAGCGTGCAAAGGTACTGCTTTTTTTTGATATGACCAAATTTTTTTGCATTTTTTTACAAAAAACTATCATTTTGTGCTATCCACTTAGCTAAATACTCTTGTTCCGGTTGTCCCGGAGTCGGAAAAAGTTCCGCTTTGCTGAGTATACCGAGTGCGTGGAGGTCCATGATGGTGGAGTAACCTGAACGGGCGATGATGTGCTTAGCGCCTAGGAGCACAGGAACCAATTCATCATCGGAGAGGTAGGGTACAATGGTTATACGACCTCGCTTGATGCGCGTATTCGGACGAGACATCAAGCCTTGCACAATGAGGACATTTTCTTGTTTATCGTGAAAGCGTGAGATAATCTCCTGTTCTAACATACTTCTATGCGGTTCTAAGCCGGAAAGGACAGCGACTACTTCATAGATGGATGCTATTTCGACATTTCGATATTTCGACATTTCAAACCTACTCAAGGGACCTATATATTCCACTTTAGCACCGTTATGACTTAACTCTCCGGCTAAACTTTGGTCAGGATTTTCGTAATCCGGGACCCATACCTTATTAAATCGGGTGTATATGCGTGCGTGGAGGCGCGAAGCAATGCTTTCTGCCCAACGCCAACCCTTTGGAAGCATAATATGAAGTTGGTGCGTAATATAGATGCACTCGGTCGTCGAATTATAGAACCCAAATCGGTTGTCGGAGATGACTTGGTCAAATTTCTCTTCTTGGAGGACAGAGCGTAAGAGAAAATGATCTTTGATGGACCAGCGGATGAGTTGTGGGATGGCCTTTAGCATTGCCCACACTTGACGTTTGCCTGCCCCATAACGCAGGTTCAGCGGCGCTAAATAGACATATCGTAGTTTAGGAAAATGTCGCCGTAAGAGCGTCAAACTCTCTCCATCTCCGCCCAACACCACTTCATGGCCATCGTCCAAGAAACGTTTGATCAAAGGAACACAACGGCTGGCATGGCCGAGGCCCCAGTTCAGAGGAGCAATGAGAATCTTCATGCGGATATGATTACGTCGTAGCCTTGCGCGATGAGAGGAGCGGCAATGGCATCCATTTCAGCGCGGGAGATTTTGGAGAGATGTTCCTCGGGCGTCTTACGGTCGATGACATAGATCATGATTTGCTTAGGATGAAGCGTGTCGACAGCTTTATACCATGCGGAGAGTTCTTCAGGTGTAGTATTATCAATCGGTTCACCGTTATGTTCGCCGCGCAGGAAACAAGTCTGCAGCGTAAAGTCTCCATCGAACTGCGCCAACCATCCAATGAGTGTTTGGACTGTCAATTGGGCGTTAACGGGCAAGTCAATGCGTCGCATCATAATGTCGGTAGCCGCGTCTAACTTGAGAATCCGATTGTCGCAAAGTTTCAGCGCTTGAAGGACTTCAGGGCGACCCAATTGAGTCGAATTGGAGAGCACAGAAACCTTTGCGGAAGGACAATATTGGTCGCGCAGCGCACAGGTATCTTCGATGATGCCTAAGAAATCCGGATGAAGGGTTGGTTCGCCGTTGCCGCTAAAGGTGATGACGTCTATAGTTGAGAGTGGAGAGTCGAGAGTGGAGAGTTTTTCTTCTAAGGCTGCGCGCACTTCTTCTCTTGTGGGCAATTGAGGATGGCTGACCGGTTCATTCCATCCGCACTCACAATAGACGCAATTGAAGGTGCATAGTTTATGGTCTAGCGGCATGATCTCCATGCCTAAACTGGTACCTAAACGACGACTATGTATGGGCCCGTAGGCGATTTGCTGAAATAACATTATATTGTTATGATTCGATTGCCGAGTTGTTTGCAGATCTCGTTTTTGCGTTGTAGGAGTTGCGGTTGGTAGGATAGGAGCGTTTTGATGCGATTCCAATCGCCTGCATCTTGGGCTTCTTTGAGTCCTGCGCTAAGTTCTTCTATCTGCTGGTTAATGACGGTTAGTTTGATTTCGTACAACAATTGCGTCACCAATTCGCCCAAATGCGGTTCTATCTCTTCGGCTGTGCGGTATTGGTCGGCAATCATCTCTACGGCGATAGAACTAACCTCAGCGTCGGAGTGGAACTTAAAGAACCGCTCGGCATTGAAGTTTGGTTCTTTGCTGTGCAACTTGAACTCATCCATGATACGGCGGAAGACGGGTCGCGTAGGCGTTATCTCATCTTCTTCGATCGTATAAATGATCACTTCACCGATGGAATAGATTGTACCGTCTAAGTCTATGGGTCGTTCGCCGTAACGCACAATGAGTTGGATGAGATTGTAGAAGTTGGCATCGAGACCGCTTCTCTGTTGAACCGCTTCCATGTCTGACCCGGACCGCTTTGTTGTTGGGGCGCTCGTTTCACTCGCTATTGGATTTTCTGCAGGGGTTTCCGAAATGGGCTCTATGGAAGGAGCGGATTTCTTCTTCTCGTCGATTAGTTTGCGGCGCATCGCAATCACCTCGCGAGTAAGGACTTGTTCGGAGATATGCAGTCGTTCGGCGGAGTCTTTGATATATACCTGACGCGTGATCATATCCGGGATGATAGCAATCGAAGCGGTGATGTCTCGAATAAGCGCTGCGCGTTTTTGCGGATCATCGCCGGCAGACTCGCTCAGGAGAGCCAGCTTGAAACGAATGAAGTCCGTCTGGTGGTCTTGGATGTATTGGATGAAGACGGTGGAGTCGTTGTTCTGTGCAAAGCTGTCGGGGTCTTCGCCGTCTGGCAAAAGTACCACTTTGACGTTAAATCCTTCTTCCAGGAACATATCGATGCCTCGTAGCGCGGCGTGAATACCTGCCGCATCGCCGTCATAAAGAACCGTAATATTGGAGGTAAAGCGCTTGATGAGGCGAATCTGCGGTTTAGTGAGGGCGGTTCCTCCGCTGGCCACGACATTCTCAATGCCTGATTGGTGCATGGAGATGACGTCCATTTGTCCTTCGACGAGGTAACACATATCCTGCCGCGCAATCGATTGTTTGGCTTGGAAAATACCGTACAGTTCGTTCGTTTTGGAATAGATGATAGAATCAGGCGAGTTAACGTATTTGCCTACGTTCTCTTTTTTCTTGAGAATACGCCCTGCGAAGGCAACGGTCTTGCCGCTAAGGGTGAGAATCGGGAAGATGACACGGTCGCGGAAACGGTCATACAATCGTCCGTCTTCCGATTTGCCAACCACACCGCAGCCAATCTTCGTATCCACGTTATTGGTAATGAACTCTTCCTTGAAGCCTTGTTTCTTTAGGGTTGTAGCGAGCGGGTTTCCTTTCTCGGGCGAGTAACCGAGTTGGTATTTACGGATGATGTCGTCGCGCAGACCTCGTTCGCGGAAATAACTGAGCCCGATGGCTTTGCCTTCCTCGGTTTCCCAGAGTTGGTTTTGGAACCAATGATTGCAGAAGTCATTGACCACGAACATCGACTCGCGGTTGTCTTGGCGTTGCTGTTCTTCGGCACTCAGTTCGCGTTCTTCTACTTCAATATGGTATTTTTTACCGAGTTGTTTAACGGCTTCTACGAAGGAACATTGTTCTATCTCGCGAATGAACCCTACGGCATTCCCGCTCACACCGCAGCCAAAGCATTTATAGATGCCTTTGGACGGGCTGACGGTAAACGAACCTGTCTTCTCATGATGGAAAGGACAGAGACCGATGAGGTTAGCGCCTCGCTTACGGAGCGAGACGTAATCACCTACTACTTCTTCGATTTTCGCAGCCGCGTAGATGCGTTCTATGGTTTCTCGAGGAATCAAGGGATTGACGATTAGACGATTTACGATTTAATCATTGTCCGCGTACCAGAGGTACATACCTAATTTGATGCTCCATTGGTCTAAGCGGCCACGGGTGTGCCATCCGTTCGAGAAATCGACGTTACGATAGGGGTTGATGAGACCGAAGTCATATCCTCCGCGTAGGAAATAACGCTTGTATTGGAATCCAGCACCAAGTCCCCAGGTGACGTTCAGACGTTGAAGCGCGTTGTTAGCATCTGCATTAGGGTCGTATCCACTATAGCGCTTAGAGATGATCTCTCCACCGACGTCGTTTTGTTTGTCGGCGCGCATGTTGAGCCCCAGACCGCATTGGATAGTAGGACCCGTATAGAGGATGAGGTAGGTTTCTTTGGCCACCTCAAACTTATATTGCCAATCGGCAAACACTTCAATCTCGTGATACGTGAACATCTGTCGCGAACGAGGATAGTCGAACATACCTCCCGATTGCCAACTACCGGTATGCGCACCGAAGGTGTAATTGATACCCAGCGAAGTACCGAAGCCTTTAATAAAACTAGCGTCATAAACGACACCTACTTTGAAACCTTTCATCGCAATGACCTGCGAGAGCGAGTCTTTGGCGTACGAAGGGTTGTTCATGCTGTTGAGGCGCAAGATAGGACGCGCCCAACCGATTTGAATTCCAAAACCTTGTTTGGGCACGTCAGCGGACCATGCGCTGAGTGCCAAACAGATGGTTACCATTGTGATAAAAACTTTCTTCATATTTCTAAAATCTTAATAATCGTATACTTTTCGGAAGACGTCATCTTTGTCTTTTGGTCGTTTGTTATCGGCCCAGAAGAAGAGTGCGAGTCGGTCTGCTCCTGCGGGAATTTGCTCCATGGGATAGAGGATACCGGTTGTCTCGTTGGTGAAGCGGATGTGATGCACTTTGCGGCCTTCGATGTACATTCGGATGTAACTACTTTCGGTGGTATTCATTCCTACGTACGAACCGTCACTTTCGCGGGGGTAATAAATCGTAAGCGCGTTACCACTCATATCGATGATGTCCACTTCGCCTTCTTTCATCAGGACCGTCACTTGTTTGCCGCTCATCTGGTTGAAGATATCGAGCGTGTCGCTCATCACACAGATGGCGTTACCGTCTCCGAAAGCGTGATCTACTGTGCCGTTAACGATGAAAACCGTCATACTATCTGCGGCTATCTGTTGGTTGTCGCTCCAGCAGATGGGGTCTTTGTATAGATGGATGGTTGAATCAGAACTCAGATAGACCATCGAATCGCAAACCATCTGCATATCGTCTCGCCAAACGCGTACGCCGTAATGTGCCCGCACGCGACGATACGTACTATCCGCCTTGGCCGTGTCGGCATAGTGCAGTTGCTCCGTAAAAAGCGTGTCGCCGTGGATATACGTATAATGCTCGGCGTCGGACCAATCGACCATCAGCGCACTATCGGTGGCGTAGCCTCGGCTGTCTGTTTCCCACATTTCGCCGTACTCGCCGTACAGTGTCGCATGTTGTGTCGAATCGATCATGACCATTTGACCTAACACTTTGCCAAAGCCGATGCTCTTATCGTAATAAATCGTATCACCGGTCATGGTCTTGCCGTCGATGTGATAAATGAGCGAGCGGTCCAGGAGCATGGAGCGTTCGGTGCTGGTGTTGTACCATCCGCGGGAAGTATAGATGTCCGTCTCCTTCTCATAAACGATGACCGTCGGCGAGACGATGTCCGTCACTTTGGTGTCGGTGTTATAGAGTAGGGTATCGCTTGTGAGCGTAAAATTAGGGTTCGTCAACTGCACATCCTTGCTAAAAATTGCCTGTTTGGTCTTGGGCATATACCTGCCTCGCACGGAAACGAGTGTGTTCAGACTATCCCGCACCGTACCGCCGGTGTAGTAATAGGCTACGTTGGCTTTGCGGTTATAATTGAGACTGTCGGTCGTTAAGATAGTAGGGTTCTCATCCGGAATGCCGTGCTCCAGGCGTACGTGTCTGCGCATTCGTGCCAGACGTGTGTTGCCGTCGTAGAACAGTTTGTCGCAGTACCCACGAAGACTGTCCCCTTGTACAAATCGCACATGACCGAAAGCGTCTAACGAGTTGGTGTTTTCGTAAAAATACGCACTGTCGCAGTACATAAGGGCCTCGTCGTGACGAAAGACTACATCGCCACGAAGAATCTGCGCATCCGCTATCCGTTCCTGGTCAAAATTAAGCGTTTCGGAGTGCTCCAGATAGACCATGGTCTGGGAAATTGAAAAATGAAAATTGAAAATTGAAAGGACGATCAGCCCTAACAACTTTCCGAATATATTCCTTTCATCTTTCATCTTTCACCTTTCACTTTTCACCTTTCATCTTTCATCTTTCATCTTTCATCTTTCACCTTTCATGTATCCACCCCGGGTATTCAAAGTCACATCCTTGCCAAGCAGGGTCTATCTGCACGAAAGTGGATTTTTGCTTTTTGAGAATCCAATTATGGATGAACTCACCACTCAGTTTATTTTCCAGCATCGCTTTGATGGTCTGGAAATCGTCCGTGAGGTTGGCTTTATGCACGTCTGTTTTTTTGTTCAGGCGCACGATAGCACATACCTCGCGGTTCTTGGTCTGGTCCATCATCACGAACGGCTGCGAGATGTCCCCTTCGTTCATGGAGTATATCTGTTTGGCTATTTCGGGCGCCAGGTCTTGGTACTCAAAGCGACTGCTACCGGTATTGGGGTTAATCATCAGACCGGCGTTCATGATGGTGTTCTTATCTTGAGAGAACTGGAATACCGCTGCTTCAAAGGGGATGGAGTCAGCCACAACAAGTTGACGAATACTGTCTAACTTATTGATTGCGTTAATCTTATCGGTGGCACTGATACGCGGACGAAGAAGAATATGACGGCAGTTAATGCGTTCGCCTTTCTTCTCGATCAGTTGGATAATATGGTATCCGTATTCTGTTTGTACGATACGGCTGACGCGTTTGGGGTCATTGAGGTTAAAGGCCACATCGGCGAACTCCGTCACTAACTGTCCTCGTCCTACAAACCCTAACTCACCGCCTCGTTTGGCGCTTTCGGTGTCCTCCGAGTACAAATGCGCTAACATGCTAAAATCGGCCGTACCACTCTGCACACGCTCGGTGAACTCACGTAAACGGGTCTTGATACGTTCGGTCTCTTCCACCGGTACCGGAGGTTCGAAACTAAGGATCTGCACCTCAACCTGTGCCGGCATCATGGGGATGGAATCGGCAGGGAGCGAGTTGTAGTAACGACGAATCTCCGCGGGGGTCGGTTTAATGTCTTGCGTCAACTTAGCTTGCATCTGTTGGATGATCATCTGATTGCGGACAGTGGTCATCATCTCTTCGCGAATCTCGCTACTGGTCTTGCGGAAATACTCCTCCATCTTCTCTTTCGAACCGATTTGGTTGATGTAATAATTGAGTCGCATATCCACTTGGTGACTGACGGATGATTCGTTCGCCTCGACAGAGTCGAGTTCGGCTTGGTGAAGGAATAGTTTTTGGATGGCTATTTGTTCGGGGATGACGCAATAGGGGTCGCCGTGAATCGGTTGCCCTTCGTATTGTGCCCGCAGACGCTCTTCCTCCACTTCGCTCCGTAGAATCGCTTCGTCGCCTACTACCCAAATCACTTCATCAATCACTCCGCTGGTTTGCGCCTGTACGCACAGCGCCATCAGGAGTACTATCCATAGAATCGATTTTTCCATATGCATGTATTAATAAAATATCACTTTTTGTTCGGCAACAGCCTGCTCATAAATACGCTCTCGTTCGGCTTGCAAAAACTCTACCTGACGTGTAGTGAGCACTATTTTCTCAATCTCTGGCCGCGCATAGTCGATCGGCATCGCTTCGCCGCGCTTATGCTTTTCGGTGATCTGCAGAATATAGGTCTTGAGCGAATCGGAGAGTTCGATTTGGTTCTTGGTCTTAAGCAGGTTCTCTAAGTCTGCCCGCTCAATAGGCATTTGCGCCATGATATCACTGGTAGTGAGCCATTTATCGGTGAATAACTCATAACTGCTGGCGTTCTGATAGACGTATTTCTCAATATTATCCATCAGTTCATTCGATGCTCCTTCTTCGCTTTCGTCCGAAGGAAGGGCAGATGGAACCTGATTGAGCCATTTACGTAACTCCTTAATCTTCGGCGCATCTACCGGCACAACAACCAGCAATCCTTTTAGGATTGATTCGTTCAACTTAAACCGATCGGAGAGTAGGTTGTAATAATATGCAATAGTGGAATCGTTTATGTCTTTCGGCATTCGTTTATCCACCAAATACTCTTCGTACGCATGCACGTAAAGGGTGCGACGGTAGTCCGCCACCAGCCGCTCAATGTCGGCGTTATGGACGTTACTCATGGCGCCTTCGTACATCAAAATATCTTTGGTCCACTGACTGATATATTGCTGTGCTACGCGCAGACTATCCTCTGAACTGAGACCCAAGGTCAGCGAATCCAAGGTCGAACGATAGACGTACTGCCCATGCACTTCCGCCACGGCGCCTACTTGGTTCTTGCGCTCCAAAGCCTGACATCCGCATAGCAAAAAACACCCTGCAAGGGTGAAGATAATACTACTTCTTCTCATAATCGGCTGCAAAATTACAAAATAATTTTGATATATGCAAACAATGAAGCCAAAAAAATCACTTTTTTCTGGACAAGAAGAAATAAACAATCACTACCGAAAGGAGCAGAACGGTTCCTACCAGCCGGAAACCGATAAAACCATTCGGGAAAATGGTGTCGTATCCGAAACTCTCATTAATCAGGCTCGCGCAGTCATAGACGGCGGAGAAAATAGTCAAGCAAGTCAGGAAAGTAAGGAACTTATTCGTTTTCTCTTCTCCCTGCTCACGACGCGCCTCTATCTCCTTGCTAATCATGCGGTTAAGTTGGTCGTAGTCGCGTTGCGTATTCAGACTTTTCTCCATGTTGAAATTGATGATATTGGGTAGGAAATTATAGGAGATAGCCGTGTAACTGTATTTCTGCTCAAAGAGGTCCAGTTGTTGCTCCAGCGCCACTACATCTTCCGTTCTCCGCCGATAACGCAGATTGACGGAATACAAAAAGACCTTGCGGAACAACTGGTACACATAAATCTTCTCAAAATAGTCTTTTTCCCATATACTGATCACTCGTTCGGGTGTGTTGGTGGTCAGCGACGTGAAAGTATCTAATAATGCCAAACCTGTCCAACCTGCAAAAACGGACACTTTGTGTCCCTCTAAAATATGCGCGATATATTCCGGACTGTTGATACCGGTCGAAAGCGGCGTGTGAGGTGCCAGTGTTCCGGCATCGTATAACATCAAATCTTCATCGCCGCTTTGGATTGGTTCAAGGGGTTGCATGATCTGAAAAATCTTGAACTTATTTCCGCTCTCCACCAGCCACGAATGGTCTCTTCCAATAGCAGCACCCTCTTCCTTCGCAGCTAAAGCTGTCTGCTTAAAAATCGCTATAATAGGTTGCAGCGCCAAGGCTATAAACGGATCATGCGCCTCGGTGTAGTACGGGCAGTTACGGAGCGAATTGAGGGTGCGGGTGACGGTGTTGAACTCTTGATTCTCGAACCGCAGACTGACGGCGTATAGGATAATATGGAAAGGCGCTACCCATAGTTTGAGATCGCGAACATGAAAAACAACTTTTTCGTCACCCAAGATCAGCGAACAATCTTTGTCAATCGGCAGAGTGTACATCGTGATATCGTCTGCCATACACTGTGCAAACTCCGGGAAATAATAATTCTGCAAGTTCGACCGCTCTTCAGGCGTGTAGGTATGTTGCTGCCAAGCCGAAGAGAGAACGGGATTCTGATGTGCGGAGAAATAGCCGCAGAGGAAAGAAGAGTTATTGACCATATTCGATAATTCGTGTTCTATAAAATTTATTTTCTGTTTCCGGCTGCAAAATTACACTTTTTTTTGCATATATGAAAATATTTTTGTACTTTTGTGCGCAAATATGAATTTTTATGCCTACTAAATTCTCTTCACTCCCCATTTCGCTGGCGCATCCGCTGGAGCAATATTATATCCAACGCGAAGCGGGTGTCTATTCGAAAGCGATGAATTACGCGCTCGATTTCTTTGAGATTTCAGCGCAATATCTGTCGTTAGTGTTACTGGGGTTAGTGCGTGTGTCGGAGCACCCTACTCATCCTCAGGCGGTTTTTGTGGTCAATAAAATAGATACCAAACGTCCGCTTTCGTTTGGCGACTGGACCAATGATATTCTGCCGAAAGTAGTCTTGGCAGCGAAAGATGCCCTGCCCGATGAACCGCTGACGCAAGCTTTACTGCCTATCGCCGGTCCTAAACGCAATATATGGCTTGGAAGCAAGAAAGACAAGAGTCTGGTGCAGATTCGTAATGAATACAAAGGTCATGGAACGGTCTTGGCAGAGAGTATTTACGAGGAAGTAGTGGCCCAAATAGAAGAACGTGTAGATATCCTGGCCGATGCGATACAAGTGCTTTCGCAGTACCGCGAAGAGACGGATGTTAAATCCTTCACTGTGTGTTCGCCACAAAAACGCCAAACTCAAATCTACCCCCTTATTCATCGTTCGGAGAAAGGATATATTTATGTGTTCCAATCCTTGAAAGAAGAGGAGGTCAGTTTTATCTCCTCGGACGAGCACGCCGTGACAAAGATCACGGATGCGTTGAACCCTGCTTTTGATGCCTGGATGCAAGCTATCGTGCCCGATTTTGATATCTCCAAGGACCGTAACTGGGGCGAACTAAGGGCGTATATGGGCGCGTACTCGCAGGAGTACCTCCATCATATGTACGGGGAGAAGAAATACAACCAGGAACTGTTTGTGGAGCGGGATAATTTGTCGGCTATCTTCTCCTCTTTCGCAGCGTCCGATGACCGTTTCCTACCGTTGTTAGGTGAGGCAGGACAAGGTAAAACGACCCAATTATGTCATTGGACGGAAGTGTTGCTGCAGTCAGACGATTCCGTCATCACTTTTGCCAGTTCGGAGTTTGCCGAGCAGAGTTTGGAACAACGGCTACGGACGATGTTTGACCTGTCGCGCAAGAAAGATATCCATCGTTTTTTGGAAGAAACGAATGCCAAAGCCGAACAAGCGGGACGACGCATTTTCATCCTCTTTGATGCTATCAACGAGGTGCTTACGTACCCCAATACAGCCGAAGGAGACACCGGCCCCGTGGCGTTATACAAAGATATATACACCCTTTTCGGCAGCCACGAACTGACGGCTTTTCGGGTCCTCTTTACTTGCCGTAACTACACCTGGCAGAATGAGTTACGTCCGCAGCAAAAAGCGCAGGACATGTCGCTTTTCAGCCGTTTGGGCGAAGAAGCCACCGTGCGCAGTTTCACGGATAGCGAACTGACCAGGGCGTACACCATCTATCAGGACCTCTACCAGATGCAAACGCCTTATGAGCAGATAGCGCGGAAGAATATCATCCGCATCAAAAACCCGCTTATCCTCAAGATCGTTTGTACCAATTACTTGGGTCACAGCCTGCCTGAGAGTAATAGCGAGTACACCTCTGTAGCACTATTTGGGAAGATGTTAGACGATATATCGCATTCCTACGCCGGTGGTAAACAGTGGTCGATCCTACGCGAGATAGCGGCTTATATTCTGGCTTCGTACGAAAGCGGTTTGGCACAGGATTCTATCTCGCTGACGCAACTGCGCGAAGCACGCTTTGATGAAAAGGCTCCGCTCTATAAAGCCGCTAACCTGGTCTATAACAACAAAGGTACGACGATAGCCTTTGAGGAACTGCTCAATAAACCCGAACGACCCATCTTACGTCTTATCAAAAACGAGAAGATACAGTTCATTTACGAGCGGTTTTTGGAGTATATGTTAGCCTTGGCGTTCTTTGAACGCGAGACGTCATCTTTGGCGGCCGATCAACCCATTAGTCCCGAAGTATTTGTTCGTACCTTGCAGCAAGCGGCGGTGAATGAAGTGTTCGTTTCGACGCTCCGCAATGTGCTGATCATGGATTATATGCGGACCGCTAACCCTGAGACACTCATTCGGTTAGCGAGCGATTATAGTGAAGATTTTACGATCGTCACGCTCGTGACGGATATCCTCAATACGCTCGTGACGGAGAATTTTGAAGAACCGCTCTTCAACCTTCTCCAAACGCTGCTCACCTATACCGAAGAAGATCTCCGCGAGACCATCACGGACTACAACCGCGTGACCAAGATCATCGAGAAGAACCAGGCGGATAACGACACGATTGCAGAGTTCAAGACCTTGTCCGCTGCGCTCGCCCCCCTGATGAACCGCAAACGATTGGCGGCAGGTACACTGGTCAACGGCGTGTTCATGACCGATTATCATAACGAATCGCTCTATGCCCATGATCCGTTTGAACTGCTGGATGTAGTGATGGATGATTCGATTACGGAAATCAAAGACAATGTGTGTCTGATGATCTACTATGCGTCTAATAAGACGCACACGCTGTCTTATACGCCGCTGAAGGAAAACATCACGCGTCAGATCGTCACGCACATGTACGATTATATCAAAGGTACACCCTTAGTGGCTTTGGCGAACGGCAAACGTCGTGCACGGGTGATGACTTGCCTCGAGACCGGTACACGTATCAATATCTTGCTGATCATCGACCGCGTGTTGGCGTCCGCTGATGACCAAAGCAACGGTATACAAGTCAGCGATATTTTTGCCGATATCACCGCCGTGGCGAAACACCTGACGGCTAATTTTACCCTCTTCCGCGTCGTACTGCCGTTCGTGCAGTTAGTGATGAGGCGACAAGTGCTCTTCCAGTCCGATTATGTCAATAATGTGATTGAGTACGCTACGTATTGGGATACCCACGCCATCGATTTGGCAGCTTTTGCACCCTTTGCGTATCTTTATTCGAAGAAAGGTCAACCGGGTGCACCGACCGCTGACGAGTGGAAGCAATGGATAGAGCCCGTTCTGGAAGCGTACAAGTCCGGCGACAGTCTCAGTTACTTCGCGATGGAGCGTATTTTGATTATTGCCGGTATGGCGGATTACGCCAATGTGCAACCGATCGTGCAGGCCCTCCGCGCAGGCTATAACAAGGATACCGAATGGTTCGATTACTCGCAGATGTCGTTCATTTATGTGTTGTACCAATTGGGTCTCAAACTGCCTGAACTGCCTCAAGAAGTGGAAGATATGCTGACGGAATGGTGTGTGGACTGGACGCTTCGTTGCCGTGGATGGTTCAAGGGGCGCAATAGTTACAAAGCCAACTCGATGCAACTCTACAAGCGCAATGTGATGACCTGGTACGCGATGGTACAATGCGTCCGCTATGGCGATGAACGGGACCCCGAAGGTCACTCTGTGCCGGCATTCCGACAACTCATCGCACAGGCGGTGGAGAATAGAGACAAAGAGTTGCTCGTCCACCTGCTCAATAATATATCGGAACTCATTACCGATTCGGGTTATATCTACACCTCGCTCGACCTGCTTCAATACGTGATGGAGCTCATTCCGTCGCAGCCAGTGCTGGATGAGTTGGACGAGAAAGCAGACTTCCGCTATCCGGACACGAAAGAGTCCGTCATCGCCCTCATCGGTAAGATCCTCGGCACGGCGAAGAACTACTTCCCGCAGCAGGTCAATGCGTTCCTGACCAAGGATATTATCCACCTTTCGTTCCCCGGAATAGACAAATACAAGGATGAGATCTTGGGCTATAACCCTGGCGGTGAACGGTTATCGGACCTCTTTACCCATAAGTTCGGTAATGCCTTGATCTACACGCTGATACACGAAGAGGCCATCGATGATGTGGTGGTGCATTCTTTGCAAGCAACCGCCAAAGCGTCAGACAGTTTCGGATGGTTCGAACAAGTGGTGAAGATTGTATTTAACAAGATGTTTAATTTGAAATTATAATGCGTACTTTTCTCATTATTATGGCAACATTGATTATTGCTCATCGCGGCGGCGCGCAACTTGGAACAGAGAACAGCCTCAGTTGTATCGAACGCGGTATTCAAACCGGCGCTGAGATGGTGGAAGTGGATATCCATTTGACGGCAGATAGGCAGCTTGTGGTCTGTCATGACCAGCAGGTGAACCGTACTACCAACGGCAAGGGTAAGATTGAAAACATGACCCTTGCTCAGATCCAAGCGCTGCGGCTCTTGCAACCCGATGGTTCGCTCTCTGACGAGTCTATTCCTACCCTCGAACAAGTGCTCGAACTATGCAAAGGACGGTGCCGCATCTTGCTGGAGATTAAGAAATGGAGGGATGATCAATACCTCGGAATTGAGCAACTGGCGGATAGTCTGGTCAAAGCGCACGGCATGCAAGACGAAGTGGTTTTTCAGTCCTTCAACGATGATGTGCTGTTCAAACTGCATGAGATAGACCCGTCGCTGAGGCTCGAAAAACTGCTCATCTGTCGCTTGGGAAGCAAACTGATTGACGGCGGCTTAACGGACTTCAATTATGATAAATACGCCTTCATTGCGTCCTTTAATATCCATCGCTTTTTTGCTACGCAAAGTTTCATCGACGATGTCCATCAGCATGGCAAAGAGGTCAAAGTATGGACCGTTGATGACCCCTCCAAAGCGCCTGCTAACGTCGATGGCATCATCTCCGACCGCCCGGATCTGTTCACCAAACATTAAACATTAACCTATGTCCCCATATATTCAATCGCTGCGTTTGCGCACCTTACCGCTATCGATGTCCGGCATTATCTTAGGCACCGGTCTGGCGTGCGGTCTCCATCCTAACTGGTGGGTTTTTGCACTGGCTATCTGTACCACACTGTCGCTCCAGATTCTCAGTAATCTGTCCAATGAACTGGGTGATGCGCTCAAAGGTACGGATGCGGACCAGCACGGACGGGAAGCGTACGGACTGCAGGCAGGAACGATCACCATCCCCCGGATGAAAACGATGATCGCTCTCTTCATCGGCCTGTCCGTGGTGTTTGGATTGGCGCTCATTGCGGTCGCTTTTTGGGACGAAATAGCCGCTTCTCCTTTCACCTTTCATCTTTCACCTTTCATCTTTATCTGCTTGGGTTTATTGGCCATCATCGGAGCCATGACTTATACGCTGGGCAAACACAGTTACGGCTATATAGGACTTGGCGACTTGGGTGTCTTCTTGTTCTTCGGCCTACTCAGTACCTTGGGTGCTTTCTATCTGCAAGTCCAAACGATTACCGCTGAGGCTGTCTGGGCTGCCATCGCCATCGCACTACCGATAGTCGGTGTCCTTAATCTCAATAACGTCCGCGATATGCCGAACGACCGTCTCCACGGCAAACGAACCTTTGCTTCGCTCTTGGGACCCCTCGGCGGACGTATCTATCATGCCTGTTTGCTCATCGCTTGTTTGGTCATCTTTGCGGCTTTGGGACATTTCTGGCCACTGCTGATAGTGCCAGTCTGGACTTGGCATCTGATGTATATCTTCCGCCACGACGGCTCGCGTCTTGACCTCCAGATGCCGGTTCTCATGTTCACCACCATCCTCGTCGCCATCCTCGCCTGTATATAGAAAAAAGCGCTTTTTGTGCGCTTTTTTCCTTCATTTTTCATTTTTCATCTTTCATTCTTACTCGTGCTCAGCGTCATACGCTGCGAGCTCGAGAGACCACAAGTAGCTCTTCATGGTCTTTTTGCCGTTCGGCAGGTCCTTCTGCGCGAGGAAGTTCTGTTGGTCAGTGGTGACCTTGCTCAGGTCCTTCGCACGAGCTGCTACGGCTGCCGCTTCGGGTCGTCACCGTCCGCGTCACATTGCATGAGCTCATTGCAATCGCCAGCACAAACAGCACAAATAGCATCAGCCAACCAATGGTCATAAAAATTTTGTTCATAATGTCAAAGATCGCTTTTAGTTAATTTCCCAGGATCAGCGCAGCGGTCCGGATCCGCCGGAATCTCCGGTCCTTTTCAAATCCGCCGCAAAGATATAAAAAAAATCGGAGAGTAGTCGACTTACGCTCCGATTTCTTACGAAAACTGCTATTGGGTTAGGTCATATCCGACATAACGGCTAAACAATTCCAGTT
>Ga0265301_10002009_pt1 | contig 24702 bp, 17 predicted proteins | sample AusTroGonzalo_MG_2_FD_193488 | JGI IMG/M metagenome (GOLD analysis project Ga0265301, IMG submission 193488) | Bovine rumen microbial communities from tropical cattle in Woodstock, Queensland, Australia - Gonzalo_04 | ecosystem: Host-associated > Mammals > Digestive system > Stomach > Rumen ... | reverse complement strand
CGGCGTCGACCCCGTCGCCCGCGACCTCTTCTGGGAGCTCATCATCGAGCTTTCGAGGAAGGACAAGGTCACGATCTTCATCACGACCCACTTCATGAACGAAGCCGGGCGCTGCGACCGCATCTCCCTGATGCACTGCGGGCGTTCCCTCGTCTGCGACACTCCGGCGAACATCGTGGCGCAGCGAAAAGCCGCCACGCTCGAAGAAGCGTTCATCGGTTGCCTGGAGGATGCCGACCCGGAATCCAACAAGGCCGCCTCGGAATCCTGCATCCAGAACGACGCGCCCGTCGAAGAGGAAGCTCCGAAGAAAACCGGATTCCTCGGCTGGCTCAACTCCAAGTTCAGTTTCCAGCGCTGGTACACCTGCTACTGGCGCGAACAGCTCGAACTCATGCGCGACCCGATCCGCGCCACGCTCGCGCTCTTCGGCGCCCTGATCCTGATGGTCGTCATCGGGTACGGCATCAACATGGACGTGGAAAACCTGTCGTACGCCATCCTCGACAACGACCAGTCCGAAAAGAGCACGAACTACGGACTGAACCTCTCCGGTTCACGGTACTTCGACCAGCACCCGGACGTGAAGGACCATGCGGACCTCGACAGGCGCATGGCGAACGGCGAACTCAGCGTCGTGGTCGAGTTCCCGCCCAAGTTCGGCAAGGATGTCGATGACGGAAATTCGCCCGAGGTCGCATTCTGGATCGACGGCGCAAATCCGTCCCGTGCGTCGACCATCAACGGCTATGTGTCGATGGTTCACAGCGACTGGCTGAACAACCTCGCGCTGCGTTCGTCCGACGGTTCGGGCGCCGACCAGATCTCCGTGCAGACGCGCTACCGGTACAACCCGGACGTGGCGAGCCTGCCCGCCATGGTCCCCGCGACCATCCCGATCCTGCTGATGATGATCCCGGCCATCCTGGCCGCGCTCTCCGTCGTCCGCGAGAAGGAGATGGGCTCCATCACCAACCTGTACGTGACGCCGCTCACCCGAACGGAGTTCCTGCTCGGCAAGCAGTTCCCCTACCTGATCTTCTCCATGGTCAGCGCGTTCCTGCTGATCGTGATGGCCGTCACCATCTTCGACGTCCCGATCAAGGGAAGCTTCCTGACGCTGATCATCTCGCTGCTCATCTACTGCGTGGTCTCCACGGGATTCGGTCTGCTGGCGTCCTCCGTGACGCGCAGCCAGATCGCCGTCATCTTCCTCACCATGCTCGGCACGATGCTCCCCGCGGTCCAGCTCTGCGGCCTGACCAACCCGGTCGAAACGCAGAAGGGCGCCGCGCTCCTCATCGGCAAAATCTACCCCACCACGCACATGCTCCTGATCAGCCGCGGCGTCTTCAACAAGGCGCTCGGCTTCGCGGACCTGCATCATGAGTTCATGATCCTGATCATCACGGTCCCGATCATTCTCGGCCTCGGCGTGCTCTGCCTGAAAAAACAGGAGTCCTGACCATGATGCAAGCGATCAAAAACATCTTTCAGCTCGGGAAGAAAGAAATCCTCAGCCTCTGCCGCGACGGACTCCTCATGGCGCTGATCATCTACTCCTTCACCGCCGCCGTCATCGTCGCCTACAACGCTTCGACGGACTTCGCCGACGCCGCCATCGCGGTCGTCGACGAGGACCAGTCCCAGCTATCCCAGCGCCTGACCGACGCGTTCCAGCCTCCGCTCTTCCTCCCCGTCGAGCACATTCAGCGCGCCGACATCGACCGCACAATGGACGAAGGCAGATACACGTTCGTCGTCGTCTTCCCCGTCAATCTCGAAAAGGACGTGATGGCGAACATGACGCCGGACGTCCAGGTCAACGTCGACGCCACGCGCATGTCGCAGGCGTTCACCGGCGCGGGATACATCCAGCAGATCCTGTCCACCGAGGTACAGAAATTCGTGAAGGACAATTCGGGCGGATCCTCTGCCTCCCCCGCGAACATCGTCATCCGAAACCGCTACAACCCGAACCTCTACGGCTCGTGGTTCATGGCGCTGATGCAGCTCGCGAGCAACATCGCCATGCTCGCCATCATCCTCACGGGCTCGGCGCTCATCACGGAACGCGAGAAAGGCACGCTGGAGCATCTGCTCGTGATGCCCGTCACGCCGTTCCAGATCATGGCGTCGAAGATCTGGTCCATGATGGCCGTCGTCATGGCCGCCGCCCTCGCCGGCCTCTTCCTGGTCGTCAGGTTCTACCTCAAGGTCCCGCTCGCGGGCTCCTACACGCTCTTCGCGTGCGGGATGGCGCTCTATCTCTTCGCGCTGACCTCCCTCGGCATCTTCCTCGCGTGCATGTCCCAGAACATGCCCCAGCTCGGACTCCTGATCATCCTCGTCCTGATGCCGCTGGAGATGCTCTCCGGCAGCTCCACCCCGCAGGAAAGTATGCCTGTCTGGGTGCAGAGGGTCATGCAGTTCGCACCGACGACCCATTTCGTGGACATCACGCAGGGCATTATGTTCCGCGGCGCGGGACTTAAGGCCATGTGGCCCTCGTTCCTGAAGCTCTTCCTCATCGGCGCGGCGCTCTTTGCGATCTCGCTGAAGCGCTTCCGCAAGTCCGTCGCCTGACGAATCCCGGATCAACTAGGTCCCATCCCCGCTTCTCCCTCGCCGGAGGAGCGGGTTTTTCGTTTTCCGGCACCTTTATCAAATATCATCTTCCCGGGCGGCATTTTCCGGCATGAGCGAAAACAACAGTTCTTTTTTGGATCAAGCGGCTTGACAATCCTCTGTTTGTGTGGTATAGTATAATCTCAAGTATTTTGGTAGAGATTTAATAGAAACTGATTTCGAGGTGCTATCACGGACACGCTCTCCATCAAATCTTCGCTCGACGGCGCGCTTCAGCCGTCGCTTTTCTTCCATCCTGGCTCCGATGGTCCCGTCCCCCTCGTCGTCGGCCTCCACACCTGGAGCTACGACCGGTTCAACCAGCTCGAAACCTATCTGCCGCTGTGCGAACGGTATGGATGGGCGCTGCTCCTGCCGGAATTCCGCGGCCCGAACCTCGCCTCGAATCCGCACAAATCCGATGCCTGCGGCAGCCCGCGGGCAGTCCGGGACATCCTCGACGCGGTGCAATACGCCGCCGGGATTGCGCCGGTCGACCGTGCGAACGTCTTTCTGCTGGGGTGCTCCGGCGGCGGCCATGCTGCCCTGCTGGCCGCGGAGGAATCCCCGGCGACGTTCCGCGCCGTGGACGTGTGGTGCCCGGTGTCCGACCTCACGGCGTGGCATGCGCATCTCGTCGAAACGAGACAGCACTATTATCAAGACATGGAGGCATGCCTTGGCGGGACGCCCTCGTCCGTGCCGCGCGAATACGCCCTGCGCTCCCCCTTGGAACGCGCCGCGTCTCTCCGGGATCTCCCGGTCTCGATCCATCACGGCAGACACGACGACGTGGTGCCGTACACGCATTCGCTGGAATTCGTGCGCAGGTTGGAGGCATCCGGCGCGAAGGACGTTTATTTCGAGGTGTTCGACGGCGAACACGAACAGTTCCCGGAGCACAGTTTCGAGTGGTTCGCGCGCCTCGCGAAGAGTCATGACGCCGCAGTCCGCATCACGGGCTGACCTTACTTTCTCCTCACGATCCCCTTTCCCTCGCAAACACAAAATGCGGACGCCGGTTTTGATTCCGGCGTCCGCACTGTTTTTGCTGATCTTTGTCAGGCTTGATTCAGGTCACTGGACCTTGTCGAGCTTGATGTTCACGCTGGAGACTTTGTCCGGGAACTTGACTTCGATGCCCTTGGACTTCAGTTCAGCGCCCGTGAAGACCTGGCCGGAGACAATGCGCGGTTCGGTGTCGGTGTTCAGCTCAGTGAGCTTGTACTTCGCGTTCGGGTCGAGGCCGGAGACCTTGAGGGACTCGGTCTTCGCGCCGCGTTCGCGCTTGAAGCCGAAGAAGACGGCCTCGGACTTATCCTGGGAGACGAACGTGAGTTCGGTCGTCTGGGATTCCATCGGGCTGCGGCCGCGGTAGAGGTCGGCGCTGTGGAGGAGAGGACGGAGTTCCTTGTAGACCGCAATGCCCTTCGCGATGATGGCGGGATCGCCGATGCGGCGGGCGTTGCCGGCGGTGGGATCGAGTTCGACGCCGAGGCGCGCGGTCATGGCAACGTCGGTGCGGAACTTGTAGTCGCCCTCGTTGAGGCAGCCGACGTGTGCGGCGACGGCCTTGACGGGCAGGAAGTGGCTCCAGCCCCACTGGATGGAAATGCGGTTGATGCCGTTGGTCTGGTCGCTGCCCCAGATCTCTTCGCTGTACTGGAGGGCGCCGATGTCGCCGCGCATGCCGCCGGAGCCGCATGCCTGGAAGATCACGTTCGGGAAGTTCTTGCGGAGCTTCGCCATGATGCGGTAGTAGGCTTCCGTGAACTTGTCGGAGAACGCGCCCTGGTTGTCGAGGTCGACATGGCTGCCCGGGTTGGCACCGAGCGTGGCGTTATGGTCCCACTTGATGTAGGCGATGCGCGGATGCTCTTTCAGGAGGTCCGCGACGCTGTTGTAGACGTATTCCTCGACGAGGGGATTCGCGAGGTCGAGGACGCGCTGGTTGCGGATGAGCTGGACGTTGCGGCCCTTGAGCTCGGTGGCATATTCGGGATGCGCGTCGAAGAGTTCGCTCTTCGGGCAGACCATCTCAGGCTCGACCCAGATGCCGAACTTGATGCCGTTCTGTTCGCAGAGGTCGCAGAGGTGTTCGATGCCGTGCGGGAGCTTGGCTTTGTTGACCATCCAGTCGCCGAGTCCCTGCGTGTCGTTGTTGCGCGGGTACTTGTTGCCGAACCAGCCGTCGTCAAGCACGAAGTATTCGACGCCGAGCTTGGCTGCCGCGGGGATGTAGGAGTCGAGTTTGGCCTCGTTGAAGTCCATGTACGTGCCTTCCCAGCTGTTCAGCACGACCGGGCGCTGCTTGTCGCCGTTGTACACGCCGTACATGCGGCCGTAGTTGTGGAGGTTGCGGGAAGCTTGTCCGGCGCCCTCGTTGGAGAACGTCATGACGATCTTCGGCGAGTTGTATTCTTCGCCGGGCTTCAGGATGGTCGGGGTGCCGGGGACGCCGGCGGAGAAGAAGACGGTGTTGTTCTGCGTGGTGGTGATGCTGTATTCCCAGCTGCCGCTCCATGCGATGGCGGCGGCGAACACGCGGCCCGTTTCCTCCTGGAGCTTGCCGTCGAAGGAGATGTAGCAGCCCGGATAGTCCGGGACAGCCACGCGCGAGCCTTTGTTGGTGAGGTGCTTCAGCACGCCGCGGCCGACCTTGTCCTCGTGGATCTCTGTCATTTCACGGCCCCAGTCTCCGTAGAAGCTGGTGAGGTAGGTATCGTTGCTGAACGGCAGGTTGATGAACGCGGCGTCGCGGTCGAGCAGCGTGATGTTCTTCGTGCCGTTGTTCTTCACGACGATCTGCGAGGTAAAGACGTCGGCGGTCTTGAACGCCGTGGCGATCAACGTGACCGTGACGGGATAGAGCGGGTCTTTCAGCTCGAACGCCGCTTCGGTGCGCTCGTCGTCAAGGGCGCGGACGGTCTTCTTCGCGATGCGGAGCTCGAGGTTGTGCGTGCCGTCTTCCTGAATGATGTAGATGGAGGGCTCCATGACTTCGGAGGGAAGGCGGGGGAATGCCGCGATGGCACTCTGCGTGCCGCCGCCGCGACCGAAGCCGCCGAAACCGCCGCCGAAGCCGCCCATGCCGCCGCCGAAACCGCCGCGGCCCGGACGTGCGCCCGCGTTGCCGCCGGGGGTCTCTGCCACTTTCGCCGCGCCGAAGACGCCCTGGCGAAGCTCTGCCCCGACGTTGCCGGTGAGGTTCCAGGTGAGACGGTTGGTTTCAAATGCAGCCGCGCTGGAAAGCGACTGCTGTTCCGGCGCCGCGCCGTTGTATTCGACCTTGAAATTGACAAGGTCCGCATGATCGTAATCCATATCGCTGCCCTGATCGGCCACGAAACGCAGCCGCGTGATGCCGTTGAGGTTGATGGAGAATTCCTTTGCCTTTTCGCCGGGTTTCATCTCCTTGGATTCCCAAAGGAGCTTCATGCCGCTGCCGGAAGCGTCGTACCACTGGAAATTGACGCTGCCGCGCCCGCCCGTGTCGTCGTCGATGCCGACCGCGCCGGTCGCGCGCACGGCCTTGCCGTCAAGCTTCAGGATGAATTCCGCGTTGGCGTGGAGCCCGATAGCGTTGGATGCGTAGCGGACGCCGCCGATGCTGAGGGGATTGCCCTCGACGGAGGCGTTGCGGCGCGCCTGGTCGAAATAGCCGACCTGCATGTACGGAGGAGCGAGCCTCAGCTGGTCCGAGGTCCATTCGGCGGCCCAGAGGGAACCGGCGGAGAGGGCGGCACAGAGAAGCGCGGGGAGCATGCGTTTCATACGTGTCATGATGTCTTTTCCTTGTTTTGGAGGTTGCGAGCGGGCCGCTTGGCGGCGCCGCATTCATTAAAAGCTAAAACTATAGAGCAAATATATCACGCATGAGGGAAATTACAAGCGCAAAGAAAGGGGTTTCCGCGAGAAATGAAAGGGAAAAAGGCGGAGACGGCACCGAAAAGACGGTAAATAACGCTGAGCCGGAATGCGGCGAAGCGAAATCTTTATAGTTTATAGAAAAAACGGGAAAACTCCTTGCATTTTATCCGGCAGGGTGTATATTAATAGTCACGTTTTCACAACGCGTCCGGGCCGGTCGTATGCCGGTCCTCCCGCACCAACCAACCCGCGGGCGGACGCGCACAACTGAACAAGAAGGTATCTTGCTCCGCATCAACCAAAACAACCGCGGAGGAAAAGAGCCGGAACAAAGAAAGGCGGATGGAACAATGGCCATCTCAGTCAAAGACCTGTTGGAAGCCGGGTGCCATTTCGGGCATCAGACGAAGCGCTGGAACCCCAAGATGAAAGATTACGTCTACGGGGCGAAGAACGGTATCTCTATTATCGACCTCACCAAAACCATCCGCCAGATCGGCGACGCCTGCAATTTCCTGCAGCGTGAAGTCATGAAGGGATCCCGCATCCTCTTCGTCGGCACGAAGCGCCAGGCACAGCAGGTCATCCGCAACGCCGCGGAAGAAACCGAAATGTTCTACATGTCCGAACGCTGGATGGGCGGCACGCTCACCAACATCGAAACGATCCGCAAGTCCGTCAAGAAGATGCGCGACATCGACGACATCATCAACGACGAGGCGAACTCCAACCTGAAGAAGAAAGAGATCGTCCGCCTGGCACGCCAGGGCGTCAAGCTGCACCGTGACCTCGACGGCATCGCCGACATGAAGCGCCTGCCCGATGTGGTCGTCGTGATCGACGTCTGCCACGACGAGACCGCCGTGAAGGAAGCCAAGAAGCTCGGCATTCCGATCATCGCCATCGTCGACACCAACGGCAACCCGGACGACATCGCCTACCCGGTCGCCGCCAACGACGACGCCGTGAAGTCCATCAAGATCATCATGGACACGTTCGTCTCCGCCATCAACGACGCCCTCGGCCTCTACAAGGTCAAAGTCGCCGAAGACAAGGCAAAGGCAGAAGCCGAACGCGCCGAGAAGAAAGGCGCCGAGGACAAGGCAAAGACCGACGAGCGTCCCGCGCGCCGTCCGTCCCGCCGCCCCGCCGGCCCCCGCAAGGACGCCGCCGCTCCCGCCGCTGACGGCGAGAAGAAAGCCGCTCCGCGCCGCAAGGCTCCCGCAAAGGAAGTCAAAGACCTTTCCGAACTCAAGAAATCCGATGTGAAACCCGAGGAGAAATAATCATGGCAGCCATCACTCCGCAAATGGTCAAGGAACTGCGCGACAAGACCGACGCAGGCATGGGCGAATGCAAGAAGGCCCTCATCGAAGCCAACGGCGACATTGAGGCCGCCGTCGACATCCTCCGCAAGGCCGGTATCGCCAAGAGCGCCCACCGCGCCGACCGCGCCACCGCCGAAGGCAAGATCTTCGTCGCCGTCGACGGCAACCAGGCCCTCATGCTCGAAGTCTGCTGCGAAACCGACTTCGTCGCCAACAACGAAAAGTTCCTCGAATACGGCAATGGCGCCGCGAAGAAGATCCTCGCGAACACCACCGGCGACGGCGACGTCACCGAGGCCGCGCAGAAGTCCGAAGAGACCGAGCTCGCCGCTCTGTTCTCCAAGTTCGGCGAGAAGATGATCATCCGCCGCGCTCTCCGCTACACCACCGACCAGAAGATCGCCTACTACATCCACTTCAACGGAAAGATCGGCGTCCTCCTCGACATCGGCGGCGAAATCGACGAAGCCGGCATCAAGAACACCTGCCTCCAGATCTGCGCCTCCAGTCCGCAGTACGTCAACTCCTCCGAAGTGCCGGCGGAAGCGATCGCCCATGAAAAGGAAATCGCCACCGCCCAGCTCAAGGAAAGCGGCAAGCCCGAAAACATCATCGAGAAGATCGTCGCCGGCAAGATCAACAGCTGGTACGGTGAAATCTGCCTCGTCAACCAGCCCTGGATCCTTGACAACAAGACCACTTTCGGAAAGCTCTTCCCGAAGGCCACCGTCAAGCGTTTCGCCCGCTGGGCCGTCGGCCAGTAATCCCTGCCGACCGTTTTCAGAAATGCAGAACCCGTTCCGGTTTTCCGGAACGGGTTTTTTATGATATGTCCGGCGAAGCGTCCGAGGGGAAACCGGGCGAACAGCAAACGGCGTCTCCGCCGAAACGCGCTCATTCCGGCAAAATATCATGACTCCGCTTGCTTTTTCGCATTTGCGGGCTATATTATTTCTTACTCTTTTTCTGAAATCCGGAGAGATGGCTGAGCGGTCGAAGGCGGCGGTCTCGAAAACCGTTAACGGGATATTCCCGTTCGGGGGTTCGAATCCCCCTCTCTCCGCCAATTGGAATTTGAAGCGATTTCGCTTTTTGATCGGCTTCTTCCTTTTTCGACAGGAAGAAGCTTATTTTTTCGCGTTCATCAGAAGCGGTTCGTCCATGCTGCCGGAACGGAATCCCTCCATGTCCAGGGCGGCGTAGGGGAACCCGATCTGGCGGAGCGCGAACGCGATCTCGAAGCGCCTGGCGGAGGCAAGCTCGAAGCCCTCGGCATCCGTCTCGATGCGCGCGACGTTTCCATGCAGGCGCAGGCGCACCACTTTCATGCCGAACCCGCGCAGGCAATCCTCGCCGCGCTCGACATTCCGCAAAGCCTCGTCCGTCATGACCGTGCCGTACGGGAACCGTGTCGCCAGACACGGCGTAGACGGCTTGTCCGCCACGGGGACCAGGAGCTCGCGGGCGGCGGCGCGGATTTCCGCTTTTGTGAATCCGCACAAGGCAAGCGGACTCAGCACGCCGAGTTCCTCCAGCGCCTTGCGGCCCGGTCGGTACACCTGGGTGTCGTCGGCGTTGGTCCCGTCCACGAGATTCCGGATGCCGTGTCCGGCGGCAATTCGCTTCATCTCGGAAAAAAGGGTGCGTTTGCAATGGTAACAGCGGTCTTCCGGGTTTTCCCGCAGGACCGGATCGGACAGCACGTCGCGTTCGACAAGTTCGGCAGGGACGCCGAGTTCTTCTGCCAGCTTCATCGCGGACGCGGTCTCGTCGGCAGTATGGAACGCCGTGGAAAAGACAACGGCGAGAAGCGGAAAGGCTTTCCGTTCGTGAAGCTCGGAGAGGACGGTCAGGAGCAGCGCGCTGTCCACGCCGCCGGAGAACGCCGCGCAAACGCCGCCATCCTCGCCCAGCCGTCCCAGCATCTGACGGAGTTCGTTCAGCTTATTTTTCATCGGCTTTCCTCGCTGTTTCCGCAGCGTCACGGAAAAGGTCGGCAAACGGGACGCCGGACGACGCAGCCAGCGCCTTGATGCTTTCGTATTCGGGATGGTAGAACGTCTGCCCCTCGAAACTGCATTTCTTCACTTTCGCAATCCCCGCCGGCAGCGCCACGTCCACGACGGAACGCGCAAGGCATGTGCGCCCGGCATGCAGCCTGCGAATGCCGATGGAGCTTGTCTCCGTGAAAATGACGCGTTCGAGCGCGGCGGCATCCGCGCCGCGGCAGATCACGCGCAGAAGCCACGCCGGACGGTTTTTCTTCATGAAAACCGGAATGTAATGGACGTCCAACGCGCCGGCAGCAAGCAGGGACTCCATCGCGAGTCCGAGCGTCTCACCGGTCGAGTCGTCGATGTTGGTCTCCAGGATGGTGACTTCGGCGGGCGGCGCATCGGCGGGATCAGTCTCTCCTATCAGCATCGCACGCAGGACGTTCGGCATACCGAAGTCGCGTTTGCCCGCGCCGAGCCCGATCTTCCGGATGGTGAAAGATTCCGGCAGGGCGGAACGCGTACGGGTCGCGGCCACGATGGCGGCTCCGGTCGGCGTGACCATTTCCCCTTGCACGCCGGAGAGGATGCGGAGCGGGATGCCGTGCGCGGCGGCGATGTTCGCCACGGCGGGGACGGGAACCGGAAGCAGTCCGTGCTGGCATTCCACAAAGCCGGTGCCCTCGCTGAGGCCGGTGACCACGACGTCTTCGATCCCGAGGTCGTCCAGGCAGACCGCGGCAGCGGCGATGTCGACAATGGAGTCGATGGCGCCGACCTCGTGGAAATGCACTTCTTCCATCGGCTTGCCGTGCGCCTTGGACTCCGCCTCCGCCACGATGCCGAACATCTTCAGCGCCAGGGCGCGGGCGCGGGGCGTCAGGGTTCCGCTGTTCAGGACCGCGGTCACGTCCGCCAGATTGCGGTGTTCGTGGGGGTGGTGGTGCTCATGCCCGTGATGATCGCCATGATCGTGGTCATGATGGTGTCCATGTTCGTGGTCGTGCCCGTGTTCGTGGGCTTCATGGTGATGATGCTCGTGCTCCAGAGCCTCTTCGTGAGCTTCATGGTGATGGTGTTCGTGCTCCAGTTCGACGTCGAACGAGCACGCGTCGACCCCATGCGAACTGATGCGGCCGATGGAGACGGAATAGCCAGCCACGTTCAGGCTTTCGAGCGCGGCAAGGAGCCTGACTTTCGATGCTCCGAGGTCGAGGAGCGCGGCCACGGTCATGTCGCCGCTGATCCCGGTGGCGCATTCGAGGAAAAGGATCTGTTTGTTCATGGGCGGTTCCCCTGTACGGCGAGCCTGTTGATGCACGCCGCGAGATACCCCGCGCCGAACCCGTTGTCGATATTCACGACGGACATGCCTTCGGCGCAGGAATTGAGCATGGTCAGAAGCGGCGCGATGCCGCCGAACGAGGCGCCGTAACCGACGGACGTCGGCACGGCCACCACGGGCACGGAAACGAGCCCTGCGATCACGCCGCCGAGGGCGCCCTCCATCCCCGCGACCGCGACGACGGCGTTTGCCGTGCGGATCTCGTTCAGGCAGGAGAAAAGACGGTGGATGCCGGCGATCCCGACATCGTAGAAGCGTTTCACATCCGCACCGAAGAATTCAGCCGTTTTTGCCGCCTCTTCGGCGACGGAAAGGTCGGATGTGCCGGCCGTGCAGACCGCCACGCTGCCGATGCGCGGCGCGGGATTCCGCATGAGGAAAAGCAGGCGCGAAACGGGATCGTACTGCACATCGGGGATCGCGGCGCGGACATAGTCGGCCTGTTCTGCGCTCGCCCGCGTCCCCAGGGCGTTGCCGCCCGCCGCCAGGAAGCGTTCAAAGATGCTCCGGACCTGCTCCGCTGTCTTGCCGGCACAGAACACGGTCTCGATGCCGCCGCGCCGGAGCTGCCTGTGGTGATCGAGTTTTGCGAATCCGATGTCCTCGAACGGAAGTTTGTTCAGGAGAACAAGCGCCTGTTCCCGGTCGATGGAACCGCTGCGGTAATCGTCCAGTATTTTTCCTGCATCCATGGTGATAAGCTCCGTATTGCTTGTTGGCGGGGCAGTTGCGGACGCATGGTCCGGCCTGTCGGGACAATGCGGGCGGAGCGAATGCCGTTTTTGCGGCGCGCTCCGCCCTCGGCATGGACCCGGATGGAATCAGAGTCCGTTCGAGTCGATCGCCTTGTAGATGGAGACGTACTTGCGGAAAAGCGCCTGGAGGTCGCCGTTGCCGCGTTTCGCCGCGATGACCTTGTCGGCGGCGGCTTTCGCCTCGGTATTGCCGTGGCGGAACACGAAACCGTATTCCTCGGCGGGGATGGCGATGTTCAGCATCTTGATCAGGTCGACGTACTTGCCCGCGGCAAGATCGGCTTCGCGCTCATCGTCGATATAGGCGTCGATCTCATTGTTGAGCAGACCGAAGATGCCTTCCGTGGCGTTGTCGTAGTGAATGGTCTTCGATGCCTTGAGGTTGTTCATGGCGTATTCCTCGTTGGTCGTGCCTTTTTCGGCGCCGATGAGCTTGCCTTCCAAATCCGAGAGTTCATCGATCGTGGAATCCTCTCTCACCAGGATCCTGCGGATATTGTCTTCATAGGAATTGGAAAAAAGAACGATCTGGGCGCGTTCCGGCGTGATGGAGATGCCGGATGTCCCCATGTCGGCGGCTCCGCTCATGACGAGCGGAAGGATGTCGGCGAACGGTACGATTTTGATCTGGAGCGGGCGTTTGAGCTCATCGGCAATGGCCTGCGCCATTTCGATGTCAACGCCGGACAGGCGGTTGTTGTCCACGAAAGCGAACGGAGCGAACGAGGGATCGAGGCAGACGATGAACGGCTTGACCGTTTCCGTCGGGACTGCGCCGGTCCCCGGGTTGGTCTTAAGCACTTCGAGGTGTTTCTCGCGGCTTTTCTGAATGGCGCCGGAGAGCTTGAATTCGTCGATCACGGCATTTGCAGTTTTCACGAGGTCCGTACTGGCTTTGTTGAAGACAAGGCCGTACTGGTCCTTCGCCAGGGGTTTCGGGTTGATACGGAATTCATCTCCGGTCGATTTGACCAGAAGCTCAGCCTGCATGAGGTCCATCACGGCGGCATCCGCCCTGCGGTCGGAAAGGGCGAGGTTCACATCCTCCTGCGTCAGGAAAGGCAGGACGCTTCTCGGTTGAATGCGTTCGCGCAGAAGCGTGAGGTCACTGGTGCCCTGCTGTGCCGCCACGCGGGCATTTTTCAGCATGGTTTCGTCTGTAATGGCGGAGTTCTTCGGCACAACGATCACCTGGGAGGAAACATCGTAGATGGTGGAGAAAAGGACGCGCTCGGCACGATCCGACGTGATCGTGATGCCGGCCGCGCCGATGTCCGCCTTGCCCATGGAGATGAGCGAGAAGATCTGCTGGAACGGCACGATCTTATACCGGACGGGACGCCCAAGCTCTTTCGCGATCTCATTGATGAGGTCGACATCTACGCCGGCGACCGGGCAATCCTTGTCCCCTGTGTAGTAGCAGTAGGGCGACGTGGACGCCTCGCAGGCAACGACCAGAGTCTTGTTCTTTTCGTCGGAGTCGGAACAGGCTGTCAGCATGGCCACACCGAGGAACAGGAAAGCGAAGAGATAGAAGAACTTATTCATGACAATCTTTCTCCATTTGGGATAAAAGTATTTGAGTTCAAACCAGGCGCGTTCAGCGCACTCATCCCCATAAAATATCACATCTTTTCATTAATTCAAGAGAGAAGCGCAGGTTTTTACTTTTTTATTCTAAATTTTTTGGCTGGCAGCCTTTCCCCCATTGCGGCATTCACGCCGCTCCGCCCGGGTCAAACGAAAAGGCGGTGCCTTTTCCCCGCGTCATAATCGGGTACGGCATAGGCCGCCGTCCAAGTGCCGTTCCCGTCCAGCGTCAGCAGGACGCCGTGCAGATATCCGCACCAGTCGTCTATCGCGAACCTGCGGACGTTCAGCGCCGACAGGATCGCCATGGCAAGCACATCGTGCGATACGAACACGCGGCGCGGCGATTCGAATGGAGTTTCCGTGAGAAAATGCAGAAGCTCGGCGGCAAATCCGTCCATGTCCTTCAGCCCCGCGGCACGTCCCGTGGCGAAGTAATCCCGCATCACGTTTTCGGTGTTGTGCGTGCGGAGCATGGCCTCGAAGTCGACCGGATGCGAAAAAATGGTCAGGTCGCCGATTTCGGGACAGTCGCGGATGCCCTGCGCATGGAACCCGCCGCCCTCCATCATGCAGCGGGCAGTGTCGCGTGTCCGCCGCCGGGGCGAAGCGCCGAACGAGACAACGCCCCCAAGGCCGGCGAGAAGCTTCCCGCCTCGGCGTGCCAACTCCTCGCCCTCAGGAGTCAATGCGGGGTCGACCGAACCTGCCCGGAGCGATTCCCGGATGGAATGCCGCACCATGAGGACAGTCCGGACCGCACCGGCGGCAGCCGCGGGAATGCGGCTGAAAAGAACGGGGTCCGGGTTGACTGCGTAAGTGCCAGGCATTTTGAGGGGGAAAGTGCCTGTATGGGATCAATCCCTGTCTTTGGGACGGACGCCGGACTCACCCATGCCGATGCTGCCGCCGATCTTGTATCCGGTCGGGCTCTTCTGCTTGTCAGCCCTTTGCGGCACGATCTTGTCGGCGGCGTCCACGAATGAAGTGATGCTGTTCTTCATTTCGTTGAGGCGACCGATTTCGGCACCGTTCGAATCCAGGAAGATGAGCGTGGGATAGGTCGAAACTCTGAACTTGTCGGCGATCCGGCTGTTGTGCTGGACCTGTTCCTTGTTCCGCTTGTCCTTGCTTGTTTCGGCGTTGTCGGGATAATCCATGTAGACGATGTAGAGCCTGTCGCGCATCTTGTTCTTGAACTTGGCATTCTCCAGGCGATCCGTTTTGAACTTGCGCGAATCGCCGTTGTCGGAAGAATGGAAGAACACGGCGACCGCTTTCCCGGACTGCTGCGCTTTCTCCATGGCGTCGTCGAAATCGCAGAACCATCCGTTCGGAGCCTGCACCCAGCGGTCCGGCGTCTTCGGCGCTTCCAGCGTGGCGGAACGTGCGGGATTGTGGATGAGCTCCTCGACTTTCGCGTCCGTCATCACTTTCGGCACGCCGTCGCCCAGGATGTCCTTGATCTTGCGGCGCGTCTCCTCGAATTCCGGGCGCGTTCCGTTCGGCTGGTAATTGGTATCCTTGTACTTGTAATTGTTCTTGAACGGCTGAAAATTGGGGTCGAACGTGTTCCGGTCGAATCCGGAAGTATTCTCCTTTTCCTCTTCAGGATAACGTTCCGAATAGGGGATGTATCTGCCGTCGGCAGTGAAACTGCTTGAGGAAGACGAACGCGAAGCGCCGGATGAGGCCGGACGGGACGAGGCAGACTTTGTCGACGTGGACGAAGACGAGGATGCCCCGGAAGAGGTTTTGGAGGAAGAGGTTTTGGAGGAGGAAGACGAGGAGGAATCCTCTCCGCCGCGCGAGCCCCAGGTATCGGTCATACTGTCGTCGACGAGCTGAGCCGAACGGGAAACGGACGGCTTGCGGGCGCTTTCGCCGGGCAGTTCGATGGCAGTGTCGTCGTACGGGGCGATGAAGTCGTCCATGAAGCCTCCGCCGACGGGGTTGCCGAAAGACGCGGCGGAAAGGACCGGCATGGCACAGGCGAACGCGGCCGCTGCAGTCAAAATTCTTTTCATGGTGAAATACTCCCGGTTGAGCCGGCATCGCTGCCGGTTTCGTCAAATAGAAAACAATGCAACTGCTATACTATAAAACCATTTTCCGGAAAAAGCAAATCGATATTGCCAACTTTTTCCGAACAGTCAGGACACGGCGGGGCGTCAAAGCAGGGAAAGGGCGTCGACGTCCACGTACAAATCCACGCCTTTCACCGTCCGCCGCCAGTTCATCACCTCGGTCCGCAGGAAAGCGCGGAACGCGGCGTTGGGCTGCGTCCGTACCGTGGCAAGATACCTGCAGCGGCCCTTGATGCGTTCGATTGGAGCCGGGGTCGCGTCGCTGATCTCCAGCGGCGCGGGGAAACGGTCCGCGATGCGTTTCACGAGCTCGGCGGCTTTCGCCTCGATCAGGACCGGATCTTCGCCGTCGAAATGCAGCACGGTCAGATGGGAGAAAGGCGGGAAGAGAAGTTCCTTGCGGACCGGGAGCTCTTCCGCGAAGAAATCCTGGCAGGAATGCTCCGCCGCGCACAGGATCGCCGGGTTCTCCGGCGAAAACGTCTGGATGAGCACCTGTCCGTGGACCTCGCCGCGTCCGGCGCGCCCTGCCACCTGCGCCAGCAGCTGGAACGTGCGTTCGAGCGCGCGGAAATCCGGCAGGTAAAGCCCCATGTCGGCGTTCATGACGCCCACGAGTGTGACGTTCGGGAAATCCAGGCCCTTCGCGATCATCTGGGTGCCGATGAGGATGTCGAGGTCCCCGCCCCGGAATTTCGACAGCACTTCCTCGTATTTCTGGGGGTTCGTCATCGTGTCCGAATCCATGCGGGCGATCCGGGCGCCATGGAACAGCGAGGCGGCGAGCGTCTCGATGCGTTCCGTGCCCGTTCCGACATAGTGGAACTCGGATTGTCCGCAGACGGGGCAGACGGCAAGCGCCGGGACGATCCTGCCGCAGAAATGGCAGATCAGCGACGCGTTTTTCTTGTGGTAGGTGTACGCCACAGAACAATCCGGGCACGTGGGGACGTAGCCGCAGAGGCATTGGAGCTGGCGGGAATAGCCGCGCTTGTTCAGGAAAAGGATGCTCTGCTCGCCCGCCTGGATCCTGGTGCGCACGGCATCGATGAGGCGCTTCGAGAACATCGGCACACGGTCCTCGTCGTCTTTCTCCAGCCGCATGTCCACGATCTCCACGGCGGGCAGGACGATCGACGGGTCCCAGCGGTCCGGCATGGACGCCAGCGCGTATTTCCCGGTGACGGCGTTCTGCCAGGATTCGAGCGAGGGCGTGGCGGACCCGAGCACGACGAGCGCGCCCTCCATCCTGCCACGGACCACCGCCACGTCGCGGGCGTTGTACCGCGGCGCTTCCGACTGCTTGTAGGAGGAATCGTGCTCCTCGTCCACGATGATGAGGCGGAGCCTGCGGAACGGCGCGAAGAGTGCGGACCGCGCACCGACCGCGATGTCCACCTCGCCGCGGTACACTTTCATCCATTCGTCGTAGCGTTCCCCCTGCGTAAGCCCGCTGTGCAGGACGCTCACACGTTCGCCGAAGCGCGCGCGGAACCGCGTGACCGTCTGCGGGGTCAGGGAAATCTCCGGGACCAGCACGATCGCATTGCCGCCCTGCTCCAGCACGCGCGCGATTGCCTGGAGATAGACCTCGGTCTTGCCGCTGCACGTCACGCCGTGAAGCAGGAGCACATGGGGCTCCGAGGGGGCGCGATCCGGCGCCAGCATGGAGAATATCTTTTCCAGCGCGGCAGCCTGGTCGCCTGTGAGCTTGAGCGGAAACGAGGGGGTGATCCTGATATTGCGGAAAGGGTCGCGGTCGGTCCGGACTTCCTCGATGTTCAGGATGCCGAGTTTTTCCAGGGCGCGGAGCTGAGGCGGTTTCACGCCGGTCGATGCCTGGACGCTGTCCGACGGAGCGCCGGGATGCAACGTGATGAACTGGATGGCAGCAGCGCGGACCTTGGCACGCGCGCCCGCACCCTCAAGGTATGCGGCGGCTTTTTCGGGAGACGCCAGATAACACCTGCGTATCTTTTTGGGCTTGACCTTGCCGCTCCGCACCGCCGAGGGCAGAAGCGCCCGCAAAGCCTGTTCGCGGGTACAGCAGTAATAATCCGCGATCCATGCGCCGAGTTTCGCGAGGGAGTCCGGGATTTGCGGCACATCGCCGCATATTTCGATGATTTCCTTCAGGTCGCCGCGTTCAGGACGCGGGACGAGGCGCACCACGGTCGCGGGACGCGGTTTTCGCCCCTTGCCGAACGGCACATTGACCTTCATGCCGGGCTGAATGCGCCCGATGAGGTGCGGAGGTATCAAATAATCGAAGGTCCTGTCAAGCGACAAGTTGACAAGGACCTCCGCTGCCGGAAGAGATCTGGGGTCTCCGTCTGGCATGAATCAAATAAATAAGCTTGCGCCGGGGAGACAGGCTCCCCGGCAAAGTTGTGCTCAATACGCGCTCGGGCGCTCTTACTTGATGACGCCGGTATGCGGATAGAAGAAGTTCTGGTAGTTGTTGGCCGGGGAGAGGATCCATTCCGGAGTCAGGATCGGGCCGTAGCCCCACTGGGAGCGGTTCGGATCCATCGGGTCGTTCGGGCTGCTCGGGAGCGGGAAGGGGAACGTGAGGAGCTCGAGGATGCCAACGCCCTCGCGGACCAGGAAATAGCCCACGCCGCCGATCACGCCGTAGGTGGCGCCGGCGAGGTTGCCGTCTTCAAACTGAACATGGGACATGAACGCCGGGATCTCGAAAACACCGAACGCCACGTCGCAGATGCCGCGGCCGAGCTTGCGGGTGATACGGTTCCAGAGGTTCTCGTATCCCGGCGGCTGCTCCGGAGACAGGTTCATGTTGTCGATGGCGAGAGCCTGGGTCATTCCGCCGATCATGGCGAAGAAGACGATGCTCAGGACGATTTTTTTCCACTGTTTCATTTGTTACTCCTTGCGAGGTTGTCTGAGTATGTTAATAAAAAAGTACTGGTTTTTTTCGGTTTTTGACTGGAAATTTTTGAAAACACGTTTAATATATTTCTGTATCCGTCATCAATCAAGTTGAAAACACGTTTTTTTTCGTTTTTTTTTTGAAAAATGCGTTTTTTCATCTGCAAATAACGTCTGAAAGGCCCGAAAAAATGCCCAAAAACGAAAAAAAGGCAAAAAAAAGCCAGAGTGCGGCTCTCCCGCATCCGTCTTTGACTTTGCTCTCCCGCAGCCACACCGAGTACCCGGATACCCCGGACAAGGCGAAGCTTGAAACATTCGTTAACGCCTACCCCGAACGCGACTACGAAATCCTGTTCGACTGCCCCGAGTTCACCAGCCTGTGCCCCGTGACCGGGCAGCCCGACTTCGGGCACATCCGCATCCGCTACGTGGCGGACAGGCAGTGCATCGAGAGCAAGTCCCTCAAGCTCTACCTCTATTCGTTCCGCAACCATCACACGTTCCACGAAGAAGCAGTCAACCGCATCCTGTCCGACCTCGCGAAAGCGTGCAAGCCCCGGTGGATGGAGGTCAATGGCGAGTTCCGTCCGCGCGGCGGCATCTCCCTGACCATCACGGCGACCGAGGGCAAGAAGCCCTGACCCGGACCATATCCAATTCACATACATGTATAAGGAGATATTGGAATTGAACCAGAACAACCTGTCTTTCGAGGTGATCGAAGGCGGCGGCGCGACTTCCGCGTCCGGCTTTGAAGCCGCCGGCGTCACCTGCGGACTCAAACGGAGCGGCAAGGCCGACCTCGCCCTCCTCTACTCCACGGCGCCCTGCAACGCAGCGGGCACTTTCACCTCAAATCTCTTCCCCGCCGCCCCGGTCGTCCTCTGCAAAGAACGCATCGAAGGCGGAGCGGGGATCCGCGCCGTCGTGGTGAACAGCGGCGTCGCGAACGCGTGCACGGGCGAGCTCGGCATGAAGCACGCCCTCGAAGTGACGGAACTCGCCGCGGAAGCGCTCGGCATCAACGCGCTCCAGGCCCTGTCCTGCTCCACGGGCCGCATCGGCGTCCAGCTCCCGATGGACAAGCTTGCCGCCGGGATCAAAGCGGCGGCAGCCGCGAAGAAGCCGGACGGGGGCCATGAAGCCGCGCTCGCGATCATGACCACGGACACGCGCCCGAAAGAGTGCGCCGTGAGCTTCATGGCCGGCGGGAAAAAAGTCACGGTCGGCGGCATGACCAAGGGCGCGGGGATGATCGCCCCGCACATGTACCCCGCCGTGCCGCATGCCACGATGCTCTGCTTCGTGACCACCGACGCGGCGGCGTCCAACGCCGACCTCACGAAGTTCCTTGCCGAGGCCGTCGACGTCTCGTTCAACCGCATCACGGTCGACAACGACATGAGCACGAACGACACTTGCCTCCTGCTGGCAAACGGTGCATCCGGCGCGAAAATCGCATACGACGGGTCCGAAGAGGCCGCGCTCTTCGCCGCCGCGCTCCGCCACGTGGTGCAGACGCTCGCGAAAGGCATGGTCATGGACGGCGAGGGCTCCTCCAAGTTCGTCGAAGTGCTCGTGACCGGGGCGAAAGACGCCGCGCAGGCCCATATCTGCGCGAAAGCCATCGCCGACTCCATGCTCTGCAAGACCGCCTGGTTCGGCTGCGATCCCAACTGGGGACGCATCCTCGCAGCAGCCGGCTATTCCGGTGCGCAGTTCAAACCCGAAGACGTTTCGCTGGACTACGACGACAAGCCAGTCGTCCGCGGCGGCATGGACGCAGGAACGCCGGAAGCCGAGCTCTCCGAGCTCATGAAGACCGGCAGCTTCACCGTTCACATCGACCTCGGCGCGGGCGTCGCGTCGGACGTCATGTGGACGAGCGACATCACCTACGACTATGTCAAGATCAACGCGGACTACCACACCTGATCCGCGAAGCAAAGGAACATCATCATGGAATCGAACCATAAGGAAAATCTCATCCACAAGGCGGACGTCCTCATGGAGGCGCTCCCCTACATCCAGCAATTCCGCGACTCCATCGCCGTCATCAAGTTCGGCGGCAGCGCCATGGAGGACCCGGAACTCACCGCGCGCACCATGCGCGACATCGTGATGCTGGAGGCCATCGGCATGAAAGTCGTGGTCGTCCACGGAGGCGGTAAGGCCATCACCGCGCGCCTCAAGGAGCTCAACATCGAAACGAAGTTCGTGAACGGGCTCCGCTTCACCGACGCCGCGACCATCGAGGTCGTCGACGACGTGCTGCACAACCAGGTCAACCGCAGCCTCGTGGATTCCATCCTCAAGACCGGCGGCATCGGCGCGCAAATCTCCGGCAAGAAGATCCTCCGCTGCGAGAAGATGCTTTCCCGCAACCCGATCTCCGGCGAGGAGTCCGACATCGGATTCGTCGGCCGCGTGATCGGCGTCGACGCGCGCCCCATCCTCGACGCGCTCAATTTCCGCATCATCCCGGTCATCACCCCGCTGGCAATGGATTTCCACGGCCAGCCGTACAACATCAACGCCGACCTCGCCGCCTGCGAGATCGCCGAGGCGCTCCACGCACGCAAGCTCGTCTTCCTCAGCGACGTGCCCGGCGTGCTCCGCGACCCGAAGGACGAGACTACGCTCATTTCCGAAATCCGCACGTCCGCAGTGCCGGAACTGATCGAGACCGGCGTGCTCTCCGGCGGCATGCTCCCGAAGATCCGCAGCTGCGTCAACGCCATCGAAAACGGCGTCACCCAGGTGCACATGGCAGACGGACGCCTCCCTCATTCGCTCCTGCTCGAAATCTTCACCAACACAGGCGTCGGCACCCAGATCATCAAAGGATGAATTCCAGCGTCCTCACGCACCAGACCGATCCCGTGCCCGGCGTTCCGCGCGGACGCCGGACGGGATCGTTTCCGTTGGCACTTGCCGCGGCGATCCTCTGCGCCCTGTTCACGGCATGCTCCACGCCGAGGGAATACCCCCGGACGCCGGCAGGCGCACAGCAGCTTCTTCAGGATTTCGCCGACGACTACATCGAAGACACGGACAGCGTGGGGATCGTCGCGGGCGTGATCCTGCCCGACGAAACCGAGCTCTTCGCCGTCTCCGGGCAAGCTGATGTACTGGACCCGGAGAAACAACTCACGCCCGACACCATCTTTCCGATCGGATCCCTCACGAAGAACATGGTCTTCGCGATGGTCCAGGAGCTGGAACGGGAGGGGCTCGACCTCGACATCCCCTTGAAAGACCTTGACGGCCTGGACCTGCCGCCGGAATACGACGCCGTCACCGTCCGCGACCTGCTCCTGCACCGGTCCGGCCTTCCGCGCGAAAGCTACACGCTCACCAACCTCTGGCCGGTCATCGCCGCCGAGATCTGGGACGGAAACGTCTACGAGGACTACGTGACGCGCGAAGGACTGCTTGAGACGCTCGCGAACTCCGAATGCCGTTCCGCCGTCTCGAATCCGCGCAGCCGTTACAGCAACCTCGGATACGGGCTGCTCGGACTCGCGCTGGAATCCCTCACGGGCGAAACCGTCCCCGAACTCATGGAACGCACCATCATCAAGCCCTGGGGACTCCGCGACACCTCATTCGGCGCGCCGGAGGGAAAGGACAGCCGCATCGTCGGGACGCATTCCGGCGACATCCCGTTCTTCTGGTTCCGCGGTCGCCACGTGCGCTCGCACGACCTCGGCGAAGGGCTCCGCACCGCGGGCGGCGTGTGGTCCAGCGCGTCCGACCAGATGCGATGCCTCCGCAAATACCGCGAAGGATTCCTGGCAATGGACCGCGAAGAGCCTTTCAGCGGCCCGATGGGCGAAACCGAGGTGCATTACAATTATTACCTCGTCGAGTCCCCTGCGGGGCACCGCTGCCTCATCCGCTACGGCATGACGTTCGGCGTAGCCTCATTCTTCGGCATCGACCTCGACACGCACACCGCCATCCTTATCCTCCGCAACAACTGCGACTGGCCGGACGACGTCGGCATGGATCTGCTGGAACGCCTGGAACGGCTCATCCCGGATGCGGAGTCATGGCACGCCGAAATCGCCGGAAACGTTCAGGGCGACTGAACCGGCACACCAAAGAGACCGCGGGACCGCGACCGCTGCAAATCCGAGGTAGGAAATATGTTTTGCTGACAGGGTCAGTCTTTATGGAAAAAAAAGAGCCGCCGGAGACGGGAATGAAGTCTCCGGCGGTTTGCTGTTTGATGATGAAGCGAATCAGTATTCAGCCATGCCGAGGCCGCGGCGCAGGACGATGGAGGCGCCGTCCTTGTCCGTGCCGACCGCGAGGATACGCGGGGACGTGGTGTCGGCGGAGATGGTTCCGGCAGCAGCGTTGGCGGGGTTGAACGCGGGCGAGAAGTCGCCGGCTTTGAGCTTCGTGACGTCGGTCACGGGCTTCTTCGTGATGAGCACGGACATCCCCTTGTCGGTGTTGACGGAAATGAGGATGCGGCCGCCGCGGAGTTCCATGGCGATCGGGTTTTCACCCTTCAGGCCGATCTGCTTCGCGAGCTCGGCGGAGTGGATCTGCTTGCCGCTCTTCAGGTTGAGGTAGCCGAAGATGGAATCAGGATACGGCAGGATCCTCTGGCTGGGAGCGCGGAGCGACCAGGTCTGGAACTGGTCTTCGGTGGCGTAGATGTAGTTCTCGCCGTCCTTGTCGAAGACGCTGGCGACAACGACGCCGGCGGGATTGGGCTGCATGCCGGTCGGCGCGGGCGCGATCTGGGCGATGGTGGGACGGACGCAGTCCTTGCCGTTCACGGCGCACAGCTGAGCGGGAGTCTCGCTCCAGGTCTCGCCGTCGTCGTCGCTGGTCACGTACTTGATGACGCGGGATCCGCCGCCTTCGTCGGTGGAGAAGACGCACACGAGGCGTTTACTGTCGAGGCGGATGACGTACGGATCGGAGACGGTGCCCTTTTCAGGCTTGTAGATGGTGCGGACGTCCTTTTCCCAGGCGATGCCGTCCTTGTACTGGAAACGGTCGCCGAGGTCGCGGCCGTACATGGCGGCTGCATCGACCACACCCCAGAACGCCGGTTTCGGCTTGTTCTGGCGGTCGAAGAGCAGCGGAGCGTTGCGGCGTCCGCCGAAAGGATAGCCGTCAAGCCAGGAACCGTTGTCGGTGAGGCCCCAGAGGGTCACGGCGACGATGCGGTCGCGGTATTTCAGGAAGAGCGCGTAGGCATCGCGGTAGCGGTCGCGGAGGTCCTGCTGGACGAGCGCGGGGAGAACGCCGTTCGGATAGGGGTTCGGGTTGCGGCGGTCACGCGGCAGGATGTCGATGTCGAGCTCGGAGATCAGGATGTCGCAGCCGGTGCTGAGGAACGCCTGGATGGTGCGTTCGACCTGGTCCATGTCCGGGTCGGTGTAGCGCCAGTGGCACTGCATGCCGATGTAGTCGACGAGCTTCTTGTCCTTGTTGACCTCGTTCACGAGGCGGACGATGCCGTCGCGCTTGGCGGCCAGGTCGGTGTCGAAGTCGTTGTAGACGAGCTTGGCGGTCGGATCGGCCTCGCGGGCGGTTTCGAACGCGATCTTGACGTAGTCGGGACCGACGATGTTGTACCAGAAAGATTTGCGCATGGAGCCGTCCTGCACGACAGCTTCATTCACCACGTCCCACACGTGGAATTTTTCCTTGTCGTGGGCGATGCGGGTGCGGATGTGGTTCTGCATGCGCTTGATAAGGGTGGCGCGGCCCTGTTCGCCGGGCTGGAGGTCGCGGTACACCCATCCGGGCGTCTGCTGGTACCACACGAAGCAGTGGCCGTGCAGCTGCATGTCGTACTGCTGCGCCATGCGGACGAGGCCGTCGCCGCCGCCCCAGTTGAAGTTGCCTTCGGAGCGTTCGACGCTTTCCCACTTCATGGCGTTGTCCGCCACGACGCGGTTGAAGTGCTTGCCGGCGAGTTTGCCCGTGAAAGAGTCGGGCTGGGCGAAACCGAGCGCGACGCCGCAGAGGAAGTCGTCTTTGAAGATGTCACGAAGCGCGGGCTCGTCGCCGAGCTCCTGCTGCTGGCCGCCGCCGAAGCCGCCGAAGCCGCCAAAGCCGCCGCCGAAGCCGCCGCCGAAGCCGCCGCCGAAGCCGCCGCCGAAGCCGCCGGGAGCCATTGCCATGCCGTTGTCAAAGCTCATGGCGGGATCGAACGCGGGGAACTCGCCAAAGCCCATG
>Ga0265301_10002007_pt1 | contig 24722 bp, 38 predicted proteins | sample AusTroGonzalo_MG_2_FD_193488 | JGI IMG/M metagenome (GOLD analysis project Ga0265301, IMG submission 193488) | Bovine rumen microbial communities from tropical cattle in Woodstock, Queensland, Australia - Gonzalo_04 | ecosystem: Host-associated > Mammals > Digestive system > Stomach > Rumen ... | reverse complement strand
GTGGCGCATTGCACGGCTCGCCATGCCGCCAGTAATGAGACAGCAACCGTAGGCATTCAACGATTAGGTTGGGTCTATGAGGGGCGGCAAGCACTGGCTTGGGATGGTAAAGAAGATGCCCTTCTGTTTGGCCTGACTAAAGAGAGGGCGAAACAATGGGCAGTACTGTCGGCTCAATATTCGGCTCCGGTGCGAAAGGCGAAAGCGAAAGCAGCGGTAGCAATTCCTTCCAGAACGATCCCGTAAATAGTTACACTCCTTTTGGATCCGTCACATATAAACAGAATGATGACGGGAGCTGGGATCAGACTGTATCTCTGTCTCCGAATCAACAACGGATGCTGAATCAGCAAGAGACATTCGGCATTAAATCAGGCGATTATGCTACGAATAATGCACGGCTTACTAGCGCCTTAAATCAATACGTCACTCCTTTAGACACATCCGGATTATTTAATCTCTCCGCAAATGGCGATACTCCGCTTGGTACACAACTTGCGGAGTCTTTTGGTTTGCAGACTTCAGGTTTCAATCCCGAAACATATGGACAGGCGTATGATACTCTTTTGACCAATTATACGCAGGGGATGCAGACGGAGAAAGACCGCCAGCAATCCAATTTGGCGCAACAGCTGGCTAATCAGGGCATCCGTCAAGGCTCTACTGCTTACGACAGGGCTTTGAACGATTTTGAATCCACATGGTACGACAATCTCAATAAAGCCCAGCAACAGGCCGCTGCGGACGCATACAAGTATAGCAGTGAAGATGCAAGCCTTAACAATGCGGCTACAACGCAGGCATTGCAGAACGCCATCAGTGCGAATCAGGCGAATCTCGAACAGCAGACGCTGGAGAATACATACCTGTATAAGATACTTGAGGCGCTTATGGGCAATACTTCGGTCACTCTGCCGCAGGGCTACACAGGTGCGCCTCTGTCTGGCACGGGTAGCAGCCAGCAGTCGGGTGAATCGTCAAGTAGTTCTGGTGGTCTGCTTAATAGCATAGGTGGTTTCTTCGGGTTCTAACTATAGGAGTTAATGATATGTTTCCTGCTTTTCTCGGTGGCATGATGGAAGGTCTTTTAGGTTCAGGCGCGGCAAGCGGCGGAATGGCAAATCTCGTCGGACAGGGCGCAAATGCGGCCTCTGGCATCGGCTTATCCAATAGTGCGCCGAACATGGCTACGCTTGTCGGACAGGGCGCAAATGAAGTTAGCAAAATGGGCATGATGCCTAATGCCGGGGGCATGACCACCACGGGGCAGAATCAGCAAAATACCTCCATGCCTATGGTGCAGGCCAATCCGTCAGGCGACCCGCTTATGAGTAAAAACAGTCTCTTGAACGGCATAGGCGGCCCCTTAATGCAGTTCTTCGGCATGGGAGGTCAGTGATGGCTAGTCCTATTGAAGCTATGCTCCGTGGCCTTTCTGGGGGCAAAACTGGTGGCCTTGGCAAGATTAACTACATGAAGGGCGTAGGCGGCCTCAGCGGCGGCGGTGTCCGTGCAAACGCTGGCAGTGCGCCTCAAGTCCGTGCGCCTGGTAGCTCCGATTTGATGGTCAATCCAAATTCCGCGTTGTCGCATGGTGATGCGTTGCTGAAAGGTTGGTGGGAAGAACTGATGCCCACGCCTCAGCAAAAGCAGGCTCGGACAAATAATGAGGCTTTTGTCTCGGCTCTAGTAGGCAATGAAGGGCAGCCGGGGCTTGTCGGCGGCAATATCACGCCCGAAACATTGCAAGCCGCTATGGGCAGGGCAAAAGAAGGCGGTGCTAACGCCGCTGGCATGATAGACATTTTGAATTATGCAATCCCCGCTATGGGCCAGCAACAGCTTTTAGAGCAACAGAGACAGAAGATGGAAAATGAAGCCCTGAAAACGCAGGCTTGGCTGGAAAATATGCGAGTCAGGACTGATAATTCTAGGGCCGCAGGTGCAAGGGCCGCTGCAAAGGGTGGCGGTGGCAAGTCGGAAGACAAAGATTTCTAAAGGGGCGGCATTATGGAAATGATGAATCCTTTACAGGACGCAGTTGCTAACCGCCTCGGCGGCTCTACGGTCTGGCAAGATGCCATGAAGCCGCAACTGCCGGACTTCGGGGCGATTCCTGACATAAGCCAGATTCCAGCTAGTGCGCCTGCTCCTGCTACGCCTAGCCCTGTACCTTCTGATAATCCTGAAATAAAGCGTTTCATGGAAGGCAGGAAGTCAGGGCTATATGACGAAAACGGCTTGCGGAAAGATGGCAAGATGTTCCGTGGCCCTGAAGCCATGCTTTTTGTGGCAGAAAATGGAGGCAAGGAACATGTATTGAAAGATAAAAACCTTTCCGCACAGCTTAATCAAATAACGATTGACGAAAATCGAAGGCTGGGCGGTCTTGAACCTCTACCAAGAAAGAAACAAGAAGTAAATCTTCCCGAAACTCCTGATGAAGAAGCCGCTTTTTTCCGTAATGTGGCATTGACGGGGCTTTTACCAAATGGGCAGAAAGCTCCATCTGAACTCATAACGGCGGCTGTCGCTAGTGCTTTTCCTAATCTTTCAAAGCGGGCTATGGATAGAGAAACCTTTGACCAAAAAGCACAGCAAAGAACACAAGCGGAACAGCAAGCATTACAGAACACAATCCGCTATGCTGAACCTATGCTCGGAAGTATCCGCAACGCAAAGAAGATACTAGAGAGCAAGGGCAATCTAGCGGCTGGCGTTTTTGCAAACAAATTATTCCCGTCTTGGAATCAGTCATATCAAGACTTGAAAGCAAACCTCGATGCCATAGGCGGCTCGTTGCTTGCGGATAGCGTCAAAGCTCTGCGTGAAACCTCGCCTAATGGTACACTAGGCTTGCGTTTGACGGAAAAAGAAATACTGAAAGAGATTCAGCGCATGGGGCCGCAAGCTATGGAGGCATCCCCGGAACAGCTTTTAGAAACGCTGAATCGGCTTGAACAAATGACAACGGATAGCCTTAATTATGCCAAAGGGCGGCTAAATGGCGGCAAAGATAAGGCTCAAGCTCAAAAGCAAGAGCAAGAGCAATCTTCCATGCCTGCACAGCCTGCGTCATCTGCTCCAAAGCGTTTCAAGTTTACAGCAAACGGCGACCTTATAGGGGGCTGATATGCCGATTGAAGTTGAACTCCCTGACGGTAACATTGCCGAATTTCCTGACGACACTAGCCCTGATGTAATCAAGGCAACGCTACGCCGTCAGTTTAATATAGGACAAGAGGCATCTAAACCTATAGAGGCTCCGTCCCTCGCGGTATCTCATAAGCCGCAAGCTATGGAATCCCCTGCTCCGCAAAACGATAGCGGCGCGTTGCGTGGGCTTGGCCTCGGAACAAGAAATGTGCTTGAAGGGCTAGGAGGCGTTATCGATGCCTTTATCAATAAGCCTGCAAACGCCGTCAATGCTTGGCTCGGTGGCGACCCTAACTATTTCAAGAATCCGGGCGCGGGAATTGCGGATACTCTCGGCTTGCCTAAACCTGAAAACAGAAGCGAAAGACTGCAATCCGACATAGCACAGGGCGCGGCTAGTATGCTCCCGACTCTTGGGCTAGGGCTATCGGCTAAAGCGGCTCAATATGCGCCTCAAATTGCCAAGTTTTTCGGGGCCATGCCTATAGCGCAGATATTTTCGGGCGCGTCTGGCGGTGCGGCAAGCGGTGCGGCTCGTGAAGCAGGTGCTGGCCCTGTAGGGCAAACGGCGGCGGCTCTTGTTGGCGGTGGTTTGCCTATTGCGGCGGTTCCTGCTGGTCGTGCGGCTACTAATTCCGTAAAAAATATAGTCGGGATGCTGGATAGGCTTACCGAAGGCGGTCAACGAAGTGCCGCAGGCGATGCACTCCGTTATTTTTCACGCAATCCCCAAAAAGTCGAAGAAAGCCTTACTAATGGCGTTCAAACGCTTGTCGATGGAAGTGAACCTACTCTTGCGCAGGCTACGGGCGATAGTGGCCTTTCAATCCTTGAAAAAGGCTTGCGGAATACAAACGCGGCGGGGCTTGGCGGTGACATAACGGAACGCTATGCACAGCAAGCGCAGGCTCGGCGTGATGCCCTGAATTCCGTATTAAATGCCGCAAAACAACGAATTGATGATTCTATAGCAGGGGCAGGGACAGAACTGGAAAAAGTCGCGCCGGGTTATCAGCGTGATACGCAATCTATCGGCGCGGATATGCGTCAAGCCTATGATGAAGGCTATCAGGAGGCTCGTGCGGGTACGCGAGAGGCTTACAATGCCATTGACCCTGAAAATACATCTAGTTTTGACTTGCGGCCCTTGCGTGATTCTTTCGCTGAAACATTAAACGACCCGTTTGAACAAATCCCCAGTGATATTACAAAAATTACTAGGGGAATCGATAAATATATTAAAAACGGGCAAAATGCCACTTATCAGAATCTGCAAACAATACGGAAAAATCTTTCCTCTTTGGAAAATAAGGCGGCTGAAAGCAAGGATGACAACCTCAAGCGCATAGCAGGCGCGTTGAAAGATAAGGTTGACAATTACCTTGAAAACACTTCGTCTAATCCTGAATTGATGGGCGGTGCCCCTGTCGCTCAACCAGGCACACAGGCTTACAAAGATGCGAATGCAGTAGCTCGGCAAGCTGTAGATACAAACTCTTGGTATAATGATTTGGCATTTTTGGTACAGCATGGCCTTAACCGTGAAGCCGTTGAAAGGCTTGGCGGTCGGGCTATGGTGGAAGAATTTAACAGATTGCAGCCGGGCCTTGTTCGTAGAAATGGTACGCTCAAACCTGATACTGTTTCGGGAGATTTGGATTCTTTCAACGCTCTTACGGCTGAAACTGGCGGCGGTACTTACTTTGCCAATGGTGATGACTTCCTGAATGAAGTTCTTTTGCGCCTCGGTTCGCCTTTAGGTAAGAAACGCAGTGCGCAAGCTGCTATCCGCGAAAATACATTACAGCAAAATACTCGCCCGCATACTGGATTCACGCCTGAACAAGCTAGGGCTTTTCAGATTGCCAAAGAAACGCGCCGTAAGCAGGGCGAATTTTATGAACAAGGCGCAAATAAGCCCTTGTCGCGTCGTGGTGAAAAGCAGGGGGGCGTTGCCATAGATGATAGTGCAATTCCCGGCAATTACTTTACGCCTGCGGGTATAGAATCTTTTATGAAAAGCATGGGGCAGAGTGAAACCGCCCGTCGTGCTTTGGCTGATTACATCGTAAAACAGGCTTTTGAAAAAGGCTCTACAAACGGCGTTATTGACCCGCGCAAGCTGTCGGGCTGGATGCAACGCAATCAAGGCGCATTAAACGAATTGACGGCTCCGGGGCGATTCCCCTTTGATATGCCGGAGATTCAATCAGCCCTTGAAAATACTCTTTCAGCACAGCAAGCAAACAGGACGCAACGGGCGGCCTTGAACTCGATTGCTCGCCAAGATGCGGCGGGTGATTGGAAACTGTTACAGTCGCAAGGTCGCTATCCTGATTCCACCGTCTTGAATTTGAGTGATGCGGATAGGGCTACGCTTAACGCGGTGCGTGATGACGCTCAAAGGGCTTATGAAGCTGCAAGCCGCGCAAATGTGGCAGGTTCTCCGACTGCACAGCTACAACGCATAGAAAAGGAAATGGACAGGGCTTTGCAGGGTATTCCCTTCCTGCGTGGAAATAAGGGAATACTAGGGGCTGTCGTTAAAATGCTCAATGCTCTTTCCGGCAATGCTAATGAGGATATCATGCGGCTTTTGAACAGGGCTACGCTTGACCCCGCTTTTGCTCTCAAGCTCATGCGTGGGGCTAATACGGCAAGCAAAAATCCCCTCAAGAGATTTGTTGCTAAACCTAGCACGACTGCATGGAATACGCTTAAAGCAACGGGTGGGCCGCAAACTATTAACGCAATACGGTCTATTATGGCAGGGCTGAACGGTGCTAATCAATAGGGAAAGGCGGTGTATGCCCTGTGATTCTTTCTAGCTCTTGTATGCGGAGGCGCAACATCTTTATTTGGCCTTCAAGTCGCCATCTTTCCCTTTGTTCGTTTTCGGCTGTGATTTCGCCTATAGAACAAGCAAAAAAGAAAAGAAAGACTGTCCATGCGACTACATCAAATAGGGCTAAGATAAGCGTTGCCACCGTAGCAAAGTATGTAAGAACTCTCATTTTTCCCTCCATCCTCAAGGTTTGAAACAGGTAATGCCCTTGTATAGTGGAAGATAAACACATATAATACCGCAACAAACGGAGGTTATTTATGCCGATTAGTCAGAACACCTACACAGTGCCGAACAATTTTGTTCAGCAGTATGATTTGGGGCAGAAGAAAATCCGCGCTGATTTGGTAGACGAGAACTTTACCGACGCGGCGGGGGCGATAAACACGCTGCTGACGGATGATGCAAACACCGTGCATCTGACGGGCGCGGAGACGATTAGCGGGAACAAGACATTCAGCGGTGACAATACTTTTAGCGGTGACAATACTTTTAGCGGTGACAATACTTTTAGCGGTGACAATACTTTTAGCGGTGACATCTTATTCAGCGGTCAGGTGACAGGCGTTGAGAAATATGAGCTCTGCGAGGTTTACTATTTCCTGAATCCCGCCCTACGTCCCGGCTTCGTTGAAGCTGCGGGAGGACTCATTGCGAATGCCGCCACTTTATACCCTGCGGCCTTTGCCTATCTTCAGACGACAGAAGGCTCGGCTCTCTGCGTGACCGAGGCCACATGGCAGAGCATGAGCACGGCCACCTACTACACCGACGCCAGCGGCAACACCGAGGGGTGGAACGGCGTGGGCGGCGTGCCCAAGTTCGTGCTGGACACCAACGCTGGAACCATCCGCGTGCCCGACCTGCGTGGTATGTACGCCGAGGCGGCAGGGCTTGACTCCCTTGCCGTAGGGGGTGTGCATTGCGATAAGGTGAGGAATATCACAGGAACTGTAGGAACAAGGGTAATGGCAAATGGCCTTCCTTCTGGAGGAGGCGGAGCAATTTATATTGAGAGCAATTCTTCCCTTGCTATGAGAGGGTCTTCGAGCCAAACCATGATAGAAATAGCGATTGATGCTTCTCGAATAGTTCCTACTGGCAGCCAAGCAAAACCCCGTGCTTTTGGAACTCTGGCTTGCGTGTACTTAGGCTCCTAGATAGACACATGCAAGAGAATCATAGGCGCGAGGGACAGTATAGTTTCCTGTAGGAGTAACGTTACTTGCATGGATTTCAAACATATAATTTCTTGTAACAGCCTGAGTCCAAGAGGGGTTATTTGTTCCCATCTTTTTATTGACAATACCAGTTACGTCCACGTTTACATGATAATATAGCTCTCCATCAAGATTTCTATTTTAAGAAGGAGATAACCATGATTGCTTATCAGTGTTACGCGACCGGCGAGTATGCCGGACCGATGGAAGTTTTCAGCAATCTTCTGCCGAACGGCGCGACGTGGGATGAGCCGCCGGCCGCAGTCGAGGGTTTTGCCCGTTTCTACAAAAACGGCAAATGGGAGCAGGTGGAGGACCACCGCAAGGAAGAGGGCTACGTGAACGGCGAAAAGACCGTCATTCGCGAAGCGGGGCCGCTCCCCGAAGGTTGGAGTACGGAACCGCCCTCTCCAACCACCGAAGAACTGGCTGGACAACGCAAGCAGGAAATCCTTACGGAACTTGATCGCATCGACCGCGCATCGGCCCGCTCTCTACGGGCCATCCTTACGGCACAGTCGGCGGGGAAAGAACCTGACAGTGCTGATGTGGAAATACTTATGGAGCATGAAACCGATGCTAAAAAACTCCGTGCGGAACTGGCAGGGCTAAATGCCTAGCATATCCCATAAGCGCATAACGTCCCCCTCAGAACTTGTGGGGGACGGCTTGCATTTTGCTGACGGACTGACGTATCTGGTTGAGGATTGCATTATAGATTTTAGCAATCTTTCCCTTGATGCTCAGGATGAAGCCGTAGGCGTTACTTGGGGTTCCTCTGCCGTCTTTAAGCGTTGCGTTATTCGATGCGCGGGAAAGCTAATACTCTGTGGCTCTGGCGATGATGACAAGGTGCCTATTGAGGCAGGCAAGCGCGTATCCTTCTACGATTGCGTCCTGGAAGATTTTGGCAGGCGCGGCCCAGAAGTTCAAGATGGGATGCTTGTCGATATGCATAACTGCTTGATAAAAAATTGGGGCGACCCTGATAGGTTCTCAGTGCGTAATTTTGGCTCTTGGGCGCATCGTGGGGGCCGTATTGATGCTTATGGGTGTATCTTCTGGCAAGACTCATTTTTGCGTCCTATAGGGCAATTCTGGGCCGATTTAATAGATCACATTGGGCAGGCGTGGAATGACGAGGGCATCAAGGGGCTTTTTCGCCCTTCGACCTATATGCCCGGCGTCTGTAAAGGACTGCTCGCAACGGACGGCGGCGAGGCTTATGCTTGGCAGTGCTACCGGAATCACTGGTGGATTATGCTACCGTTCAGACATACCACTGCCATGATGGACAAGACTGATGCCAAGTGCATGGTGGCGTATCTGCAACGAATGGCGGCTGAACTTGACGCTGAACTGCCCCGTTAAAATTAGGCCATCGACTAATTTTAGTCTGTAGCCTAAATGTTTCTAAATCTAGCCCTCAAAATATTTTGTTAAGCTCTCAACCGCATCTTTAAGGGTGCGGTTTTTTATGTACTTGTAATTGGCTGGGTCTGAAAAGCGTTTGGCCCACAAGCGCAGGTATTCTTCAAGTTTTGGCCTGATACCGGGAACAAATATTTTCCCGTATGTATGATGCGCCCACAAAAAGAACTGTTCCGTAGGCTTATAGAAAAAGCAACCGTTAGATTGTCCTGTCGGCAACGGATTGCAAGTTCCGTCAATCATGCGCCATTTATAGCCGCGTAGTTTGTTAATAATCAGTTGTGCGGGCATCATGCTTGAAGGACTACGCAAAAGAATCGTAACATCTGCATCAGGCCGTGCAAAGGCCAGCATATGAGCCATTGTTCCCATTGTGGTGGCTATATGACTTGCGCCTGCAATCATTCTAATTTGAGCATCAATCGGGTATTGTTCCGGGGCTATGACTTGATAACAGTCATGGCTGAAAAATTGCTCGTAAAATTCTTCTCCCACGCCGTCTTTTGCGGGCCATTGAGTGCGTGTCAGGTAAATACGCGCAAGGTTACTCGGCTTACCAGCTTTCTGTTTCAGAAAGTCGAACCATTCCAGCCATATCGGGTTGCCCCCTTCGCCCGTATGGAATACTTCATCGGGGACAATGACTTCCGAGAACTGCGTTGGGCTTTTCAATATCTCATAGCGCATCCTTGCCAATTGAAAGAACTTTTCGGCATGGGTGCTGGATGCCCCCGGCTGTAAGACGAATACGCGTTTCAATCCGTCATCATGGTGTCGGGCGTAGTGCCACAAGCGCGTCATTCCGTCCAAAATCTCATGCCCGAAATGCCCGAAAATCACGCCTCCGAACACGACTTTTTCCTGCCGTACATCAAGCCCTACGGCGGTGTATTCCTTCTTGCAGGCCAAATTATACAGGGGGGCGCGTGAATTGCGCTCCAAGCCTGCCACAAACGCGAAGTCGGGGCCGCATACGCCTCCCATGTAGCAATTAAGGTCAGGCGAACAGTCATCTCGCTTTTGGAGGGGAAGAAGGATGCCCCGCTTGACAGTGCGGACTTTCGGGTCGGGCAAGGTTCTTAGGCTGTCAAGTGTGGCTTTACATTGTTTGGCGTATTCGGAATAGAAAAGGGTCATTTTTCCCCCTGTATCACTAGGGCAAGGTGATACAACTGCTTATAATTTATTGGAATAATTGACGCTCAACGGGGTCTCCCATTTCCCGCGCCGTTTCACCTATGATACATCATAACCAGTTGAAAACAAAGGGGTTAAGCTCTCGCCCCCCCCAGTTTTGTATCACTTTGTATCACCTTACCCCCATATTTCCTTAAAAATCCTCTGAACCATTGATCTAAAGGGATTTCTTTCGGCTCGGATGGATAGGTATACTCTTTCCATACTGTGTCTGGGTTCTCAACTGTTTCCCCCCAAGGAAGATTTTGTGAAGTTTCCCAGACAAAACAGGTGTCATGCCATTTCGCATAATAACAATTGTCTATTCGTTTTCCTAACCAATAATCATCTAACGACTCAACATAATAGAATTTTATATCATCAGGCATATTATTTTTCCTCAATTTCTGGCATCAAAGCGGCTGCACGAGCCTGTGCGCCTGCCGTGACATGAGCATATGTTGCGCCTGTCGTGGCGACATTTGTGTGACCAAGCTGGGCGGCGACGGCTGCAAGGTCTGCGCCTGCCCCCAGCATTACGGTGGCGGCAAGGTGTCTGATATCATACGGCCGCATACTTATTCCAGCCTGACGGCAAGCGGAACGCCATGCGCCGTCATACGACCGCACTTGATGCCCATTTCTGTGACATACCCAGATGATGCCTTGCGCGTTGTCAATGGCGTAGCGTTGCCTTGCTTCTTCCATGTATGCGGGTGCGGGGACAACGGTTTTCATGAGGCCACTTTTGCCCTGCCTAACAATAACTAGCCCGCGTTGCCAGATAAAGGCATCCCATTGCAGGCTGAAAAGCTCCACCATGCCGAACCGGAGTGCTAGGGCATACGCCGTCTTGCTTGCCCATTGGAGATATGGCGGGAGGCAGGCGTAAATCCGGCGAAAAGTGTCAAGGCTAACATTGACAATGTGCTTTTGAACCTTCAGCGGCTTAAAGTCTCGCCAAGGATTCAGGGCAATCAGTTCCTGATCTACGCCCCACGCGAGGATGGCCTTTAGGTATGCCGTGCGCGTATTGATTGTCTTGTTAGATACGCCTCGCGCTCTAAAATTCTCCCGCAATGCCTCAAGATCGCGTCTTGTGAGAATGTCTGCATACTTATCCCGCAGAAACTCCCCGTCACCGTCAATATGGCGTCCGTCTGGCGTTTCATGGCCTGCAAGGCATCTTACGATATGGCCCTTTGTGTGAGGATGATAGTCAGGACGGGAACGGAAAAAACAGGCGGTCAACTCACCCAGCGTCAAGCGGTCGTTCTGCGCTTGCTCTTGCAGGCGTTCTGCTTCAAAGGATTGCGCCTCTTCCTGTGTGCGAAAATAACGCCTCTTTTCGCGTCCATCTTCCCTCCACTTGGAAAACCACATATTGCGCGGCTTGAAGTAATGGACGCTCATAATATGCCCCTATGCGCCGCAAGCCCTTCTAAAGAGGTCGCGGGAGAGTGTTTTCTTTGGTGGCTTTCTAGTGCCCTTGTCTTGCTCAATGCCTGCTAATTCAGCAATACGGCGGTCAATGGCGGCTAGTCGTTCAAGCAGCTTGTTCCGCTCCGGCATGATGCGCCGGATTTCTTCTTTAAGCTCGTTTTCTGACATGGCGTCCTCACAATTCATAGCTGTATTGCGGGTGCGGATAACGGCTTTTTAACTCCCTCAACTCTGCAATCAGCTCAAGGATAGCGGCAGGATTCGCGGCGGCGATGTAGGCGGCTGTGGGCCAGTCGTGTTCAGTTCCCATTTTTCCACACCACGCGATAATTTGACCGTTGCTGGAATAAGGCTTGTTTTTAAAGCTGCGAATGATGTGATGTTCCTCTCCATGATAAGCTTCCCACGGCCCCGGCGTTGCGGCCTTGGCGGCGGCTTCAAGGGCATCAAGTTCGGTGTCAGTCATATGTTATCCGGCCCTCCAGATATTTGATCTGCTATTTCTCCAAAAAGCATGGCAAAGCCTTCAAAAAAATATGAGGAAAATTGTAATAATATATATACAATCCAAAATGGGATGCTCAAAATCAGACGGATGGTTTTCATTTTAAGAACGCTCCGTTAGACATCTTTTTTGAACTTTTTTTATAGCGATGGACATGCCATATTTTTTAATCCATACACCTTTTTTGCATTTGTAGCAGGAACACATTTTATTGAAACAGAACGAATAAGTTGCTCTTGGTGTAAAGAAAAAAGTTTATTCATCCTTTGCTCACGCGCATCCGCGACCTGTTGGCATCCGGCCAGTGTCTTGACGGGGCGGTATTCCTCAAGGTGCGTCGCGTCCTGCGTTGCCCGTATCTGGCGACCGTCTGCAAGGGTAAAAAAGAATACGAGAATATATGAAGTCATTTGAACTCCGTTAAAAGAGCGTAAAAAAGGCCGCTCCCTGTTTGCCTGCAAGGAAACGGCCTTCGACTTGACCGTGTACTCTACATCACGGAAAAGTCTGCCACAAGAAAAGTGTATATTATTTTTCAGCGTTGTCAATCATGCCCGTATTTTATCCCACACTTTACAGGCTTGTTCTTCCGCTTCTGGAAACAAAGGATATAGGTAATTAAGACAAAGCGTGTCCGTAGTGTCGCTCAAATATCGCCAGTTTTTGTTTGAGTAGTCAGGGCAACAACAATATACATCAATAATAAGATGCCCCGCTACGCCTGCCAACACAACCCACTGCTCGGCAGCCGCCTCTTGATTAACGGCTTTCCCGGTATCGAAGAACGGCGCTAACATTTTAAGGCGTCGTTTTGTTACATCCCACATTGCCTGTGGCATCCTGACTGCTGGTAAGTTCCGGGTGCATTCCCAATGCCATTTGAGGCACTTCGTAAGCTGATGATTAAAAGGTTTTGACGGAATAGCCGCCTTGTGAAAGCGGTCGAATATCCTAACGGCCGCATTTAGGGCTAATTCTGCCCTGCACCGCTGGACTGCTGGGTTTGTCCACATTTCTTTACCTTCTTTTTGTACGGCTTTTTTAAGATTAGTTGCTGCGACCCTAAAAAGTATAATGGTTTCCCGCTTTCCAGATATGTAAGAATCTCTATTTTTAAGGCTCGTGCAAAAGAGTCGATTTCTTCACGGGTAACATATCCTCCACGATAGATTTGCCACATAGCATTTGCGACTATTGTTTTCCATGCTGGAAAGGGAGATTCTTTCATATTTTTCTCTTGCCGTTTTTATCTAGCTTTGGGATTGGAGGAAACTTTCTAACATTACCCCTTGGCGAATTCATCTTTATCTTGAAGCAGGCATTTTCTGGGTACCACCCTTTGCCTATGTCAATTCTGGACAAAATAAGCCCCTGTCTGTATCCGTGCGTTCTTGCCCATGAAGCGAATGTAAAATAATCCTGCCATTCATCGCAAACGGGTATGGGTGCGCTTTTCCTGCGACCGTTGCGGCAACGGATGTGTCGCCATGCACGATAAAGGGGCGTGTCCGGGCATGATTCTCCGTGCTTCAAGTTTGACGCCCGCTTTCTTTGCGCCGTCATACAACCGCAATTTGTTGACTTGTTATGTCGGAGATTACGGCTTGATACTTCCCTTTCTGTTCCACAATCACATCGGCATATCCATACGGCTTCGTGGCGTGTCTTTTCAGCCTGTCTTAATACTGTCCATGCGCCGTATCTCTGGCCCGTCAGGTCAATGAACTTTCCCATTATTACCCCTTTATACAGGACGCCCCCCGGCACTTACCCATGCCAGGGGGCAGTCTGGAGGATGATGACAACCGCCGTTCTCTCTCGCCCCGTGGAAAGGAGCACCACGGTTCCGGCACGGCGTCCGCCGCAAATTTCTATCTGATTTGCAGACTATCCGTTTGTTCAAGCCTGCAACCTGGAATCACGACCCCACCCTTCAACGCTTCACGGATAACGACCTTATCAGGCTCCCGCTTTTCTGGGATAATCCGCATATACAGATCATCCAGCTGGGCATCATCGTCAACGACTACATGAGGGATATGCCTGACGCTCAATGTGTAGGCGTTGCCCTTGATTTTAGAGACGCCATGCTCTTGCATGATTGAGAGATAACGATTCTTGAGATAGCCGATTCTTTCTTCGGCTGTCTTTGCCTTTTGTGCCAGTCTTTTTGATTCTTCCTTAAAGTAAAGACTCCGCGCCGTTTCCTCCCGGATGAAGGCGGCGAAAGAGTCTATCTTATCGCTTTCCTGCCCTGCAAGTTCGTTCAGATAGGCGTCCATCTCTTTCTGCTGTTCCGGCGTTAATTCGTCGGCTATGTCAAGCATTGCGGATATTTCAGTCTGTATGGCTTCAAAGCTAATTGACATTTTTTCCTCCTAAAAATTCATGCGCTTTATCTAACATGTAGCCAGTCTCATATTCACCATTGGTAGCAAAAGCCACAAGCGTAAAGCCGTGTCTCTGCAAGAGCGAATCCCTGAAATATCCAGATAGCTCTTTCCGCAGACTGTTTATTGTGAAAGCCGTATGATGTGCCATATAGAGATTGCCTTGCGCCAATGAAGGGCGATGCCCATACATAATGTCAAGCGGCGTTATTGGCCCTGCACTGCTTTGATACGCAGTCTCAAGTATTTCTCCCTCTGCTACCATTAAGGCAACTTCCTGAATGTCTGGCGTAATAATGAGTGCATACCCATCATCTCTCAAAACGCGCTTAAACTCCGCAAGGGCTTTCGGCACTTCATGGGCGTACAAATGCTCTAAGTTGTGTGAGCTAAACACGGCGTCAATGGAATCATCGGGAACATCTCTCATGTCCGTGATTGTGCCGATGATGTCTGGCTTCACTGCCGGGTTAATGTCCAGCCTAATCTCCCGCCATTCATCGGGAGAAAAACCGTGCTTGCCCAGAATGTGATGCCCGCCACAGCCGACATGGAGCAAGTTTTTCATCAAAACATCACCGGATCGTTTGTCTGTGCGGGTGCTTGGGGTGCAACATTTCCGCTCGGACGGGGCGGCAGATCAATATCTCTGACTTTCAGATTCAGATAATGTTTGCCGTTGTTCTCACGCTCCGAAAGTTCGCCCGAAACAGTCACGCGCATACCCTTTTTCATGTAGGGCGCGAGTTTTTCACGGTTGTATGCCGTGCAGCCGATGAACATGGTGGCTTTATTTTCGCCGTACCCCGTTTGGACTGCGAGAGAGAAATTCATTGTGGTAGACTGCCCCGCGTCTTTTACTTCGGCATCCCTCGTTAGATTCCCACTAAAAATACAGCAATTCATATTAATACGCCTCCTGCGGATTCATCACAAAATCAAGGAACTGGCTAACCATTGTTTTCGTCAGTTCTCTGCTACTGCTTATCTTGCGCTCAAAGAACTGCGATAGCTCGGCAAGGTAGCCCTCCCGATTGTTCCCATGCTTTTGTGTTAGATAAGCCATTAGCGCCTTGCTTTGTTCTGCCGTCATAGGTTCGGGATTAGCAGCCTTTGCGGCTTCACGCTGGGCCTGCACCTTTTGACGCGGTGCTAATTCGTGCGCCTCTGCATCTGGGTCTGGCATATCCTCTGTGGGTATGCAGAAGGTTTGCAGAATGGCGTACTTGTGGGCTATTGCCATTGCCTTGTTCGTGGCCTTGTCGCCTGAATCCATCGCCTCTCCGATGGTCGTGCATTCAACGCAAGAGCCGTCAGAGTGGGCAAATGTGTAGTGCATACGGACGGTGACAACCTCCATGCTGGTGCCTGTTTTCGTCACTCGCGTTTCCGTAGTGCGTTCTTGTGCTGATGGCAGGACAAAGATTTGATGCTTGCCAAGCAAGGGATTTATGGCGTTGTATACGTCATCTATGCCCCTATAATGAAAGCTGCCTGCGCGAGCATCCGTCATCTTATCTTTACCTATGGCGTTCATCTCTGCCATTACAGCCGCCATAGCCTTGTATATGCCGTTAGTCTCGCTCATCTTCGTAATCCTCATAATGATCTTCGTTAAAGTCGTCGTATTCTTCTTCTGACATATCCATAGGACAAGGCAGATATGAGGGTTTTTTGCAAATGCAATCTTCCTTTGCATACGAATACTTTTCGTAGGGACACCATCCAGTGAAGCACATTACATATACCCCCACATACGAAGTGCTGATTCATTAGTGCAATCGCGCATCCAAAAAGGCAACTTCGGCGGCCTCGGATTGTCGAACTTCACGGCCTCGTGCCGTTGCATTTCCTCCGCCTCGGCTTCAAGAGTCAGCCATCGGTTAATGCGTTCATCAAGAGGCTCGTCAGGATAAAAGGTATCAGGCATATCGGGTATCTTCATATCAGCCTCACAAGCACATATAGAGCGCCTAGAATGATAGGCGCGGCCAATCCCATAAGAAAGCCCTGCATAGTGGCGTTCATGCCGCCTCCTTTATCTGCTTCTTCAGCCGTGCGTACTTCATTGCCATGATATAAAGCCGCTGCCTGTAAGAGTTCATCCGTGAGAAATATGAATTTCTTTCTTTTACAGCCGTCATCTTGCCTTCAAGCAAGCGGTCGTTGAAATCTAGGAGTTCGTCGATGAACTCCTGCTGTCTATGCCATGCATCTTCTAGTGACTTTATGTATTCCTTGTCGTTCATGTCATATCCCCCAAGCGTAAAAAGACATTGTGAATATTATAACCGTGGCCGCATAAACAACCATTCCCGCAAGGTGCATTAATGCGTCTGTCATATCATCCTCCGATAATTAAAGCCCCGCCAGAGCCAACATGACGGGGCTGTCACTCAACCGCCGGGTTGAGCCGCGAACTTGGCCGTAGTTGGAATTGCCTCTTGCCAAGCACGCTTGAAGCAGTTTGTGAGCTTCACGCGCCCTATGGGGCGGACGAACAATCATTAGCGATGGCAACGCAGTTTGATTTTCCCCGGCTCGCCCGTCCCATAGAGGGCATGAGTTGGTTACAGATTGTAACCGTCTCAATGTTGAAAAAGGGCCGCCCATAAAGAACGGCCCCTCAATTTACGATGTTTGCCTGTAGAGATTTTTCTTTCGTATGCGTTCTGCACGGTGAGTATCCGCGATTAACTTTATCCACCATTCTTTGCTCTTATAGCCATCTTTCGGGCATGGTTTTTCTTGCTTTTTCATGACTTCCCCCTTCAAAGTTTTCTTGCTCCAGTAAAGCCCTCCGTCTCCGAAGGGCCATGTGAACCAAGAAATCTGTCATCATGTTTCGCGCCCTGATCCAAGTGTCCCAAGCGCGTTTCCGTCCGCATCTCACCACGGGCCTCGGTAGCTGTCCGCTAACTCGTGGGCTTGAATGCTTCATCCGGTTCAATTGTCCAAAGAGCTTTCGGGGTTCGTCCCCATTCGCAAGTTCAGATTAACAAATGCTAAAAACTTGTCAAGCGTTATTTTTAACATTTGCTTGTTTGTTAAGAACAAAAAAAGAAATTGCCTAACAGCTTCAAAGGCTTATAGGCAAAAATTTTTTTGATTTTCGTGCGGAAAGTTACTGATTGCCCTTTTCGTAGAGGTCTACGAGCTTGCGAAGGAGGGCATTCTCTCGCGTCAAGGCGTCCACTTGTTGCTGCAACAACTGAACGGGGGAAATGATGTCATTTTCGATAGGCACAATATCACCTTCGGGCATGAATAGCTTGCCCCCCAAGCGATCAACCGCCTTACAGGCTTCGGGGCTAATTCGCCTTTGTCCGACAAGCCAATAGCTCAAAGTGACGGGCGTTACATCCATCATCTTGGCTGCCTTGCTCTTGTTCCCATTACATTGAGCGACGGCCTGACGAAACAAGGCCAGAATGTCTTGCTCTAATCCCATGCCGGAGATAGTGCCAGAAAATTGGTTAGGGTCAATTCTCATCTGTTAAATCTCCTCTTGACATTGCTATAAGCATTTGTTAAAAGCGTTTCTATGAAAACATTAGGGCAAGAAATCATTGAGTTTTTGGAGGCCACGGGGATGTCGCAGGCTGCTCTCGCAAAGGCGGCTGGCGTCCACGGTTCAACAATTTCCTACCTTGTGACAGGCAAGAGAAAGAATGTCGTAGGGGAAACTCAAGACAAGCTTCGCGCCGTTATGGCAAGCCTGAAGATTGCCAAGCAACTAACGGTAAAGACGGTATGACCAGCTTTGATCTGATCGCGCTTATCGGCACTTGCCTGACGTTCTCTTTGCTTGTGCTTTCGTATTGGAGGGGCAGGCGATGAAGATTGTCTGCCGATTGAAATGGACGGCGAAAGAGGCAGGCGCAACGGATCAAGACCCGAACAGAACGGCTGATGAAATCGTGCGGCAGTGGCACGAAGAATCGCCGCATCTGCGCTATTGCAAGCTCCATCACGGCTGGGTCTATAAGGCGAAAGCCTGCGTTCAGTGTCCTGAATGCGAGAGAGTGATTGAAGAAAAGGAAAGCCCCGGCGCGTCAACCGGGGCTAAGGCATGAATAGCGTCAAACCAGAGGAGTGAAAAGATAATGAACGAAAACAAGAAAATTGTCAAGCGTGTATTGGTATTAGATAGTCAAGCTATTGATCTGCTTACAAAGCTAGTCTTGCATCAACCATCAATTAAGCCTGAAATATTCCTTGAAATGCTTTCTTATGTTGTAAGAGTAGGAGATACCCCTGATTGTTACAGCATAGAAAGCAATGATTTTATAAATGTAGATTTAGCAGAATTATTCTATAAAGCCTACGGCATTGAGGTGTCCGAGTAATGAATCGCGGATATGTCAAGCTGTGGCGAAAGACCATCGACAGTGGCCTTTTGCAAAATGCTCCCGCCCTTCAAGTGTTCACATATTGCTTGCTCAAGGCATCTCACAAACATTCCAAAATGCTTGTCGGCACTACCCCCGTTACAGTCGAACCGGGGCAGGTCGTTACGGGCCGCTTGGCTATCGCCAAAGAATGTAAACTTTCTGAACAAAATGTAAGAACGGCATTAAAACTCCTTGAAAATCTCGAAATTGTAACCATCAAATCAACCAACAAGTTTAGCGTTGTTTCGTTTGTGAATTGGGATACTTACCAGCAAGACCAACCAACTGACCAACCAACAAACCAACCAACGCCTAACCAGCACCTAACCAGCAACCAACCAGCACCTAACCACAAACAAGAATTTAAGAATTTAAGAAATAATAAAATACATAGTGCATCTGACGATGCACCACGCGAAAGCAAGCCTGATTATTTCATCCAGTTCTGGGATGCCTTCGGATACAAGCGCGGCAAAGGTGGAGCTGAAAAAGCGTGGAAGGCCATTCCCCACATGGATGCTGCCTTGCTTGAAAAGATACTGGATGCCGCAAGAAAAGAAGCGGCTTTGAGGCCGTCGCTTATTGAGAAAGGCAGAACGCCTAAAATGGCCCAAGGATGGCTGAATGAAAAACGCTGGGAGGATGAATACGACCTGCCCCCAGTGGATACCGTTCCTACCGTATGGGTTGACCGCCATGCTGAACACAATCAGATCATGAAAGAGATCGGCAGGAAGTATGGCGGCTGGATGCCCGACTATTACCATGATGAAACGGAAGAAGAATACGAAATCCGCGAAGAAAAGATGATTGCCGAGGCGGTATCCCGTGGCGTTCCCGAAGATTATGCAAGGGGGGAATCTCGTGACTAGGCTTGAATCGGCTCTTTGGCTTGAATCGCAAGGATGTTCCGTGTTGCCTCTCTTTCCAAAAAACAAAACGCCATATACGCCCTGTTTGCCTGAAATGCGCGTGATCGAAAAAGGATCTCCGACTATAAAGCGCACTTGGATACCATATCAGACGAAAAGGGCTACCCCTGACGAAATTCACGCATGGTTTGAAAAAAATCCTGATATAAATGTCGGCTTAATGTGCGGGGCGATTAGCGGCGTGGTCTGTGTCGATATTGACGGCAAAGAGGGGCTTGATTGGTTTAATGCCAATGTTAAGCCGTTCCCCAATCTTTACCAGTACACAAGCTCAAAAGTAAAAATTCACTGCTTTTACAAGCATCCCGGCAACGGCGTACAGATTCGTCCGTCTGTCAAAGACTACCACTCCCAAATAGATATTCGCGGCGATGGCTCTTATTGTGCCTTTGCTCCGTCCGTGCATCCTTCCGGCGCAATTTATGATCTTCACAAGATGGATGGATTTACAAGCATGGATTCGCTTTTGCCATTGCCTGATTTGTTCTTGCAACCTGTTGCGAAAGAGAAAGCCTCCATTGCGCCGACAATTTCAGCGGTTTTAGACTTCGGGCAAGAGATTCCAGAAGGTCAACGCGATGTGTCTATCACAAGCTACGCGGGGCATTTGTTCGGAAAGGGCTTACAGGTCGAGGAAGTACGCGCCCTTTGTCATATTTTGAATCAAAGCAAGTGCAAGCCTCCGCTTTCTGAATCAGATGTAAACAAGTGCGTAGATTCGATACACAGGACGCATGGGCGTAATAATCCGATGGCGTTCAATGCAGGCGGCTTGAACAAGTGGGTTATGGATTCAGAAGGTTCTTTCAGGGTAGCAGATATTTATTCCCAGCTTGGGGTAGAGCATCCCCAAGAAAAAGCTCAAGTGCATGAATATTTGAAACAAGCCTTAGAGAATGGCGTTATTGAGCGTGTCGGAACTGACAATAACACATATCGCAAGCGTATTCGTGAGAATACCTTGATTGATCTGACTTCACCTATTGATACAAGCGAAGTCGCCTTAAACTTTCCGATTCAACTGACAAGATATTGCAGGATTCAGCAAAAGAATGTCATTGTTATTGCTGGAGAATCGAATAGCGGAAAAACAGGGCTTTTGCTCAATATCTGCTGGATGAATCGCAAGCGGTTCAAGTTCAAATATCTTTCATCTGAAATGGGAAAGCAAGAGATATTAAATCGCATTGAAGCATTTAGCATGAATGCTCAAGAGTGGGGAGAGTTTTGTGAGTTTCACAAAGTTTCAAGAAATTATCACGATATGATTGACCCTGACGGAATTACAATCATAGATTTTCTTGAAAACTCAAGTGAAAAGCCGTGGTTGGTTGGTCAAGAGATAGAAAAAATACATGAAAAATTAAATAAGGGCGTTGCCATTATAGCAATACAGAAAAGAAAGGAAAAGGAAGTTGGCGTTGGCGGTGAAATAACTCTTGAGAAAGCTCGTTTATATATTTCGCTATTTACTCACGGAAGATTTGATAACGGTATTTTTGGCAGTGCCAAGGTTATCAAATGCAAGAACTTTATTGCAGGCAAAAATCCAGAAGGAAAGGAAATCTTTTATACATTGCAACAAAGTTTTTATTATTCAACTGACGATATAGAGGGGTTTCCAGAATATAACGGGCGTTTGCGGTATTGGAGCGAGGGTGAAAGAAACTCGCACATTAAATTGATTGAAAATTATTGCAAGCGCAGGAATGACAAACAGCAACAGGACGAAATTGATCTTGATGCCTATGGTTGCGAAAGGGGTTAGCCATGCAAGAAATCAATGTTTATGTGAAAGGCGTTGTGTATCAGAACAAAGGTAAGGGCTTTGCTTTGTCTGCTTGGAGAGTAGAGGGAATGCCAGCGCATTATATTGAGCATGAAAACTCATCTGCTTATGGTGCGGAATGGGATGCTATGCGTGATGCAGTTGAAACACTAGGCGATGATGATAGACTTTTACATGTATTCTCTAATCAAAAGGCCATGATTGATAAGGTGAATCGGATACAATATGAGTTTAATCAGAAGAAAATCAAAATTCCTGCCTTAACGAAATATATTGCAACTCAATGTGATTATGTTTGGTGCCCGTTGAAAGAATCGCCTGCCGACCTTTTGAGATTGCGAGATATGGCTATGCGTGAAGTCGAGAAACGAGGCAAGGCGCGTGTCTGAGTGTTTGACGTGCATCCCCGGAATTTGGGGCGATATTGCGTGTCATGATTGCAGAAATAGGAGGGTTAAAATGCAGTGTCCTGAAACAAGTAACACGAATCCCGTCAAGGCAATACGCATGAAGTGTCTTGACTGTTCAGGCGGTAGCCGTACAGAGGTTGAACGCTGCCAAGTGAAAGACTGTGCGCTGTATCCGTTCCGCATGGGGAAAAATCCTTTTCGTGCTGTGCGTGAAATGACGGAAGAACAAAAGCAGGCGGCGGTTGAACGGCTTGCAAAAGCGAGGGCTAATCGTGCGTAGGTTTGCGAAAATCGATGATAACCAGCGTGTGATAGTCGAGGCGTTACGCAAGGCAGGGGCTTCTGTGCAATCACTGGCGACCGTTGGCAAGGGATGCCCCGATATTGTGGTCGGCTTTCGTGGTAAAAACATGCTGATGGAGATTAAGAAAGACGGCGTATCACCTTCGCGGCAACGATTAACGGCTGATGAGCAAGCGTGGCATGAGGCATGGAAAGGAAATGTTGTGATTGTGAAAACGGCTGATGAAGCACTGAAAGCTATGGAGTTTATGGCGTGAATTTGCAGATTGCTTTGCATGATGCGGATAGAATAGGGGCAAGAAAGAAAAAGCCTTATCCTAATCTTGCATTATTAAAGCTCTCTGCATGGCATAAGGCGCATGGTGATGCTGTAAGCTGGTTTATGCCTTTAGAACAATATGACAAAGTTTATTCGTCAAAGGTCTTTTTATTTACGCCGAAAGACCCATATCTTCCTGCCGATGCTATCAAAGGTGGGCCGGGTTATCGAAATTATGAAGCATTGCCTGAAGATATTGAGCATATATGCCCTGATTATTCGTTGTACGGATTAAATTACAGTATGGGATTCACGACGCGGGGCTGCATTCGCCGCTGTCCGTGGTGCATCGTGCCGTTGAAAGAAGGCGCAATTCGTGCCCATGCCGATGTGACAGAATTTGTGCGGCATAAAGACGTAGTGCTGATGGATAATAATGCTCTTGCTCATGAGCATGGCATAGCACAAATGGAGAAACTAAAAAACATGGGTGTGCGTGTAGACTACAATCAAGGGCTTGATGCGAGGCTGATTGATGATGCAGCGGCGCATTTGCTTGCATCTATGCACTGGACAAAATACATTCGTCTTGCCTGTGATTCTGCACCTATGATGCCTATTATAGAAAAAGCAGTTAAAAGGCTCCGTAATGCTGGCTATTCAAAAGAGATTTTTTGTTATACACTTATTCAAGATAAAAAGGAATCTCTTGAACGGATTATGTTTCTGTGTTCTCTAGGGATTTCACCTTTTGCTCAACCATATAGAGATTTAGGGGAAAATCCTAAACCAATAGAACAAAGTTTGAAAAATCTTTCTTATTGGTGCAATAATCCACGCATAAGAAAAACTATTCCTTTTTCTGAATATAGCGAGTCTGTAAGGTATCAATTCAAAAAACATAAAAAGGCGGTTGTATATGCGGATCTGTGATGAATGTAAAAAGCCGTGTGATGATTGCCCTGTCGGTGCAATGTCAGAGATTGAACAAATGCGTGTGCTGGGTAATGGCCATAGCGGCGCGGGATACGAGCTGTTATATAAAATTATTATGGGCTTGCAACGCGCCCGCAAGCTCCATCCTGTGTTTGCCGAAGGAAAATATCAAGCGTTGGGTCGCATATCTGCCGAAGTCGGTGAATTAGTGCAGGCCGTGGAGAAAAATGAAGGCACACAGCGGGAAAAGGATGAAATTATCGACTGCCTTGTGGTTCTCATACGGGCTTGGCTGAATGAACATGAGGTCGCGCCGTGAAACGCGGTCGGCCTAGGCGGTTTCCATATTGCCCGGAGTGCATGAAAGAGCGTACCGTTCTTGAAATATGCACAAAGCATCGCAGGCATTGCGTAAACGTGTACTGCTATTGCGCTTCCTGCGGTGCTAAACTTCACTTCGTGCATCCTGAAAACGCCCCGCAAAATTGGAGTTTTGTAAAAAATGTGTCTTGGAAAATAGATTAGCTATAGCCATGCGCTTATATTCCTGCTATGCTTTGCCCAAATTATAGGGGCAGACATGAGCAATTTTGATATCGCACACAAGTTCACGGCTAAGTGGGAAGGCGGATTGTCTGATGACGCCGCCGACAGGGGCGGCTTGACGAATTACGGCGTCAGCATCGAGTTTCTAAAGGACTTCGCAAGCGAATACGATAATCGGCTCAAGCTGCAATCCCTCGGCGTATCCCCGCTGCCGGTAACGCGCTCCACGATTAAGAATCTCACGCCGGAACAGGCTTCATCGATATTTCGTCTCGCATTCTGGACGCCACTGAACCTTGATGACCTTCCCCTGCAAATTGCCGTGCTGCTCTATGACGCCGCTGTAAACAGCGGTCGCTCGCAATCCGTCAAGCTGGCGCAACGCGGATACAATGCCTGCGTCACTTACGGCGTGAAGCTCGCAGTCGATGGCAAGCTCGGCCCCCTCACACGCGCCGCCCTGTCAAAGACAAATACGAAGCCTGTCCGTCAAGCCATCATCACTGCGCGGGAGAACTTCTACAAGGACATCGTGCGTAATAAGCCTTCGCAATATGTGTTTCTGAACGGCTGGCTTAACCGTGCAGCCGATTTGCGGAAGTATGTGGAGGGGCTTGCATGAAAACTACTGCGGTCGCCGGGATATGTGCCGTTCTGCTTATTCTCGCAGGGTTTTCCATCTCCCACTTGAGCGCCCGCAATAAAGAGTTGACAAAATCAGTGATGACCCTGCGGCTTGAAGTAAAAGCCCAGGCGGCGGCTATTGAAACTCATGCAAAAGCACTGAAGGAGGCAGAAGAACATGCTCGCGCACGTCAGGAAGAACTTGAAGCGGCTCTATATGCTGCCGGCATTTGGGCTGATGTTGATCTGCCTGACTCTGTGCGTCAGTTGCTCCAAAACTCCGCAGCATGTAGTCACCCTGCCGCCGGCCCCGCTCATGTCGCCAATAACAATCCCGGACAGGTCGCAGGCCAAAACACAGGG
>Ga0265301_10002006_pt1 | contig 24741 bp, 46 predicted proteins | sample AusTroGonzalo_MG_2_FD_193488 | JGI IMG/M metagenome (GOLD analysis project Ga0265301, IMG submission 193488) | Bovine rumen microbial communities from tropical cattle in Woodstock, Queensland, Australia - Gonzalo_04 | ecosystem: Host-associated > Mammals > Digestive system > Stomach > Rumen ... | reverse complement strand
GATGCAGTAGATGAAATTGGAAGGCTTTGTAAAGTCTATAATTCCAATCGTCTGTATGAAACTAACACAGACTTGGTAAAGATAACCATTACAGACTTAATCAAAGACCTTAAGGACTTCTGGGTTGGCAAGTATATTTATACTCCATGTGCTTGTGCAACTGCGGAACACTCAGGGTTCTATGCTAGAGTTGATAATTTGTCTGTATCAAAAGAATATCATAGCACTCCTGTAGTAAGAGGCGAAGGACCATTCTTCTTCAGAAATTACTGTAAAGAATATGATACTACAAAAGGACTTCAATACAACTTCCAATTCTTTGCAAATCATGGCATCGGAATTAGTATCTCTCCTGAGATAACTCACACTTTCGAGCTTACTCAAGATGAATTCCAAGAAGAACTGAACGAAATGTCTAAACAGGCAGTTAACTTTCTTACTAGATAAGGAATAACAATGCTTAAAATTATATTCATACTCGTAATTAATTCGTATCATGGTGGCGTAAACACTGACCTACACTTTAAAAGTCTAGCACAGTGTGAAGCTGCCAAACAGCAAATTTCTAAAGAAGCTGATACAAAATTAAGTACACTCAAAGCTACTTGTCTTGAAATGCAAGTACCAATTAAGAAAACAAAATGTAAGATAATTAACGATTTCAGTTACAAAAACCACAACGGAAAGGGTTGGCCCAATGCACAGAATATGGACTACTATCCTTATCCAACATCGCTTGAATGCGTAGAGGAGTAATATGTCAGTAGAAAAACATTTAGAATGTGTTGTCATGTGGCTTAGGGATACTCTTACCTCTAAAGAAGGTAAGAAGATCCTTGCTTCAAAACAGAATGCATTTGGTGAAGATACATTTGACTTCGAAGAAAATAAAGACAGTTTCTTAGATTTAACTAGTGCAAATGCACCTCTCAAGCCTATCTTGGAAGGGATTTGTGATAAGAAATTTCTTGAAGAAAACAATCTATTCTTTACTGAAGAAGAAATTGAGAAAGATGAAGAACTTGAAGGTCGTTTAGATACTGATAAGCTAAATGACTATTATCAAAAATATGAAAGGAAGTATTTAGAAGATTATGATGTCCTTGTATTCAGTGAAAGAATCATGGATTATGATGATGCTGAAAGTACTGACCTTTACTATATTGTCGATTATGGTCATCGTAAAATCTATCTGTTCCGTTATGAACAGCGTGATTGTGGTGATGAACAATGGCTTGAATCTGAAGATGAAGTAGCGGATTTCTAATATGGACTTTGAAACTCTTACAAGAGGCTTAAGAGCCGAAATCAAGAAACGTGAAAATGAACAATACTTCACATGTCAGACTAACATCAGAGACATGTGTAAAGATTGTCTCAATATGGTTGAAGATCAAGATAAAGAAATCAAAGAATTGAAGAAGCAGAATGAACGGATGTTATCCTGTTTTAAGGCTTTGTTGATGCATAACTCCATAGTCAATGAACATGAAAAGAATGCTACCTTAAGGCTGGTAAAAGAAATCAAACCAGATATTTTATGACTTATGGTGAATTCTGTCAGAAGTATAGACATCTTCCTTGTGATCAGTGCAAACTGTGTACAATGAAGAATATACCTATGCCAAAAGAAGAAGAATCTAGAATATTACGAGAATACGAACAATGTAAGGCAACGTAAAGTTGCCTTATATTTTTTTTTTTATATTAAAATTTGGTCATTTAGCAAAGGAGATAAATATGGCCCCTTTTCAACAAATCATAGACGAAGTATATGAACCGATCTTTAAAGATCATACACGAGTCAAGAAAGTTAACTATGAAAATGCTAAGGAATGTCTTGAGAATTGCATTGAGGAAGCTCATGCGATGATGAGAGAAAAATTCCCTGATGTTGTACACAAGATTTCCTTGTTTGAACAGCAGGAAAACAAGCAGTTTATAGTCATATTGATGATGCATCTTGATGATGGCATTAGATATATGCTACAAAACTTCTCTTGGCGTGATGATGTTAAAGCGGCGACTGATATCGTCAGAGTCACTCAACAGGAATGGCACTAATGAAGAAGATACTTTTCTTTATCATTCTGTTCTTAAGCTCAAGCTTTGGTGCAGTATGCTCGCAAATGACTCCCGAAGAACTAGAAGAACTACGTGAACATGAAACACTACATCCACAAAGTGGATTAAAGTGCAGTAATGGCAATGGCTATACTGGATTTTATTATCGTGGTGTTGCCGAAAACGATGTTGTTTTAGGCATTCGTGTGTCAGTGCCAATGGCATATTGTGCATGTCTTGACGAGAGAAAGAATAAAAAGACTCTGATGATAGAGTTGCCTAAAAGCCTTGTGAATTATAATATTATGACAGAAATATATTATGATGAATACGGTTTGGCAACATCTAAAAAGGAAAAGCATACTAAGATAGAATGCACAGACTTGTATAAGTCGTGTAAGAATATTTTAAAATAAACCCAAACCAAGGAGCTAAAATGGTAAGCATTACATTAAATGCTGATGACATTCGAATCTTAAAATGCGCTATAGGAGGTCTTCCTACGCCGCTTAATGACAAGCTGGATGAAGCTAGGAGAATAGAATTCAAGCTTGAAAAGCTCATGCCTAGAAAGCATGAGCTTCTTGTGAAGAGATACGAGACGATTTTGTCCGTAGCCGAACAAGAAGAACTGAATCGTCTAGAAGAAGAGATTGAAAGTTTAGTTGGTTGCGACGTGTGTCCGCATGATCCGCTAGGACAGGCTTACCAATCTGCCATGCACGCAATCTATAAAGAATCTTTAAATAAGAAATTAACACCAGAAGAGATTGAAGAACGTAATAAGACATCTAAGAAAGTTTTGGAAGAAGTTCTTAGAGCCAAGAAAGACGAAGATCTTGATTGGCGAAAAATCTTCTTCATAGCTGCTGAAGGGTGTGGAGTTACTATGATATCTCCTGCAACGGATAAACATGCCGCTGAGATCGCTCAGAATGTCGTAAAAATTTACGACAATCAGAAGTATCATTATTAATCTTAGGCATCTTTACGATGCCTTTTATTTTTTATATTAAATAATGTACATTTTAAGTAATGGGGTATAATAATGACTAGAGTAGACTTTAAGGAAGATCATCTTGTAAAGTATTTTGACAGGAAGAATCGTATTATTAAAATTGAATTCTTGCTAAGTGGAAATTCGTGTACAATAGACTATGCCTATGACCATCGAAAAGATTTCAAGGACAGTTGGCTATTCAAGAATTGTAAAGATATTACAATTGTAAAATGGTCTACTGGTCAAGAGTACTATACTTTTACCGACAGAGATGGATCATTCCGTTATGTTGATGCAACTGGCTTGCCCTTTTAATGAGGATATTATATCTCTAAATCAAGAAACACTAACCCAACCAAAGGTAAATCTATGAGTCAAGAAAAAGTATTCTGTAGAAGAAATGATCCACTCCCGGATCGAAAGACGATCAGACAAATGATCGATCAAGGTAATAATATTTATAATACTTATTATAGGGTTTTTGCTGACCTTATGGAAAAGGCTAAGACAGACCCGTCAGTCAAGGCTATTACACAAGAATGGTATGAAGAATTTACTTTCGAGTTCTTCAAGGCTCTGCCCGGAATTATGGACCGACTGTTTCCCACTCCGTACGAGAATTTTATCAAGGGTAAATTCAATCTCACACAAGAGAATGCTATTTATGCATATACTGGGAATGTAGCTACATTGTCTTTAGCTACTAATATCGCCAAAGATTATATCAAGAACACTGGTCTTAAATTTGCAGAGGCTCCTAAAGAAGAACCTAAGAAGCCGCCTAAGACCAAAGACTTTGGATTGTTTTCTTAATAAATGTAAGATAAGACCTTATGGTCTTATCTTTTTTTTTTCGTAAAATTTCTAAGATCCGCAGTATATTAAATAATGCGTAAATCATAAATAACATTAAACACAGGGAGGTTTATTATGAAACGCATCGCTTATATGATTCTGTTACTCGTGGTATATTCTAATGCTTTTCTTTTCGATATATCCATAGGACAGGAATGGAATCTTCCAATGATAGGAATGGATTATAAGAATTATAAATCTTTTGAAGATAGAAGATATTCTTATCCTGCTACGATTGGAATGATCCGTTTAGGTATTAACCCCAAATATGATTTAGAGACATCTAAAGGAGACTTTAATCTATTTGCAGAATATAGTGTGCAAAAATCAATTATAACATTTTCTGATGATTGTTGGTTTGCTAGTTCCTGCAAAGAAGATCTTAAAGTATCTACTGCTATAGATAACTTTGGAATTGGATTCGGCGGTTCTTTACCTCACGCTATAGTTAATTTTGCCTTTGGTGTAGAGTCTTATAGATCTATGGGTATTACTTCTCCTTATATGAGGATTACTCTTGGAGGTTATATATCTTCGACTGATAAGAATTCTTACAAGGGTATACTACTTGAAACAAATTTGATATTATCTAAGCATCGTTTTGGGGCTTCTATAAATATTGGATGGCATTTCAATGGTACTAAAAATTATTCTTATAGTGAAATAAAAGAAAAAGAAGAAGAGGAAGAAAAGTGGCTTCTTATTGGTGCTTTTGCGGCTGTTGGAACTAGCTCAGCTGCGGCTGCATACCATGGTGGAAGTAGCAGCTACTCTAGTGGAACATGCAAGATAAATGGTTGCCGTTGTAAAGATGGACATATGAGTTTTGCAGAGCATCGTCAAGGTGCGTGTTCTTGGCATGGTGGCTTTGCTTACTAAATATCAGGCATCTTAGGATGCCTTTTATTTTTCCTATGATCCGTAAAATTTTTGCTTGGAGTAGTATATTAAATAATGCGTAAATCATAAATAACATTTTCACTTTAACCAAGGAGCCAAATTATGAAGTACGTATTGATTCTTATGTTTATTTTCATCACATGCTTTACAGGCTGTGATTTAGGTACCCAGGCAGATTCATCTCAGAATGAATCACCTAAAGTTCAACAATTATATTATCTTGAACATGGGCGTATAACTAATGGTGCTAAACAGATAATATCTACTTGTCAAAAGGCCAGATGTATGTATGAAGCTACTAAAACATACCCTTCAACAACATTTCCTTTTCAGACGACTGTTACTGAAGATGGTGTTAATAATTACATAAAGAATTTAGATATAGATCCTGATAAAGAAAATATCTGGCTTGTTATTCGACAAACTGGAGGAATCTTCTTTCAATATCAAACAGTTTCCGGCTATACTGATTATGTCTTTGTAATCAAAACCGAGCTGTTATAAATAAAAAGATAAGGACTCCACATCCTTATCTTTTTTATTTTTTATATTATAATCTAGACATTCACATGGAGAAAAAGTAAAATGAACTACACAAGAGAAATGTTACTTCCTAAAGAATTGAAGAAGTGGCCCGGTGCCGCTAAACAACTTTTAGTCTGGAACGATGATAATCCGCTTCAGCCTAGAAAGATGCTTGTAACTGGAATGCAAATTGGTGATAAGCCTTGGCTTGTACCTTTGAATTTCGGTGATGGCGCAGAAGAATATGGATTCCAGCATGCCGCAGAAATTCCGAAGGACTGGACACCTTATAAAGAACCTGAAGAAATCCCGATCTTTGATGCAGAAGTCGGTAAACAGTATCGTGTCGTAGGCACAAGTGGTATGCCATTTGATCGTGTCATGTATTGCGTCAGATTCAAATGTGCAGGTCATCCTCTGTTTGGAGAAACACCTGACTCTGAAAAGCTTATTGGCGATGACTTGATACAACACCTTTTCACTTGCTAAAAGGAAAATCTATGAGTAATCCATTTAAAGAATGGTGGAAAGCCTGGACAAATCCAGATACTTACAATAATCCAATGGACGATACAAAGCCTAAGTCACCGCTTGAAAATAGAATCTCTATTGAAGCTCGTGAATTAGATAATATCATAGAATACTTTAAAGATATCCGCAAGAAATTAGAATATGTAGACATCGTGAATGCGGAAGATGTAGCTGTAGCTTCACAGAAAGCTTTAGAAGATGCAGAACATGCTAAGAATTTAGCAGAGACCCGTAGGAAAGCAACATCGGTTGATAAGAGAATAGAAGGCTTGCTAAATTCTATAAATGGTGCTGCTAAGAATGGATATTATGGTAATCAGACTTATTACTTTGATTTGTGCTTTGGGCACATTACCAAAGAATCTTATTATCAGCAAGAATATGAAAATGCTCCTAAGAAGCTTGATCCAGATTATTATGTAAACCTTTTGAACACAACTTATATGTATGTGGCAATTAAAGAATTGCAAAGAAAAGGTTATTCATTCCGTACATTTGAACATTCTCTATTTATCTTTACAAATGAATCGGTTCCTGATTGCTTAAAGATTAGACCTGAATGTTTGCAAGCCTATAAAGATAGCCAAGCTATCGATGAACTTCTTAGAGGATTCAAAGAAAACGCTAAAGACTTGTATAAAGAATATCCTGAACTGTTCAGTCATGAACTTAAGAAGGAATTCGATTTATGATGAGTCTGATTAACGGTAAAGACTTCTTTGAAGGCATTCGTAAGAATGATATAGAAAAACTTGCTAATGGAGTTCTTGTTAGCTATGCAAATTCTATCATCAGAAGCATTATATATAAGAAGTATTGTAAATTAGCGTTTGGTGACAATAGAGTAGATAATACATGTTTCTATACTGACAGCTGGCAACAATACTCTATCTTTGGTGATCCAGTAGCAGCCCTAAAAGATTGCTTAATTCAGCTTAATTATAACATAAAGAGTGAAATTATTGCAGATCGTCATACGGACGCTACTAAATTGAAAGAGCATTATAGGCTTATAAATAAATCATATAAACCAGACCATTTAGTTATCGGATATGAATTTACTCTGAAAGAAGAGGAAGAAAAGAAAAGAGAAAAGGAATTATAATGAAGAATATTTCGCAACTTAGAAAAGAAATGGAAAACCTTAAGCTTAGTCGTAATTATGGTATCAAGCTCTTTATAGAGAATCTTGAAGATGCTATAAAGCGTAACTTAGCATATCATCCAGAAGCTGAATCAATAACAGTTATAATTCCAGACGGTTGGTATAAGACCTTTGTAGATGAAGTGGCTGGTGCCAGCTACCATATAATTCATAAAGGCGAATACTTTAATGTTGAGACTGGAAATAACTCTATTTTATGTGAAGTAAAATGGTACTAAATTATACCCCAGAGATCGGGAGGTGACATCTTCCTGCGGCTTCAAACGAATAAAACGCCAAAGGCGTACCTGCTAGGTTCAGTCGTAAAGTTGTCGTGTCAACGCTGGGGCTTGACCTACTCTTCGTGAGTAGGTCTTTTTTTTTTTTCGTAAATTCTATGACCCGTGGCATATATTAAATAGTAGCCTAACACCTAGCATAAGGAGAAAATAAAATGGCGAGGAACAAGAGAATCATTCTCGATCATAAACTCAAAGAAGAAAACAGGGAACTCTTCAAGCAATTACCTGAATTCTGTGATGTTGGATTTACATTTGTAAAGGCTGCTCGTGGTATGTATTACAGCGTACGAGTCATTGAAGCTATGTATCCTCACAGTAATAATACTGTGGAAGTAGTCCTCAATGAGGTCGTACACCGTGTAGATGGAAATAAGAGCGTCCTTCGCAGATTCTATCATCTTCCTTTTGAGGATATGAGGACTAACGGCATCGCTAAGACTGTCTGGAATGTTCTTGGTAGGAAGACTACTGAGAAGAATTTCGAAAAGACTGTCCGTGAAGCCGAAGCTTACAGTAAGAGGCCGAAAAAGCCGATTGCTACAGCTGCCTAGCTATTAGGCTTACCTTCGGGTAAGCCTTTTATTTTTTCATATTTCGTAAAATTTTTAAATGACTTTGTATATTAAATTTTGAGATGAACAATTACGTTCATCTATATCCTGGAGGAAACTATGGAAGTAAAACCAGAATGGTATAACCAGAATCTGACTATCAGTGCGATGGCAGAAAAATCTGGGAAGACCTATAACAGCGTCAAAGCTTATCTTAGAAGACATCACCTGCCTTTTAAGAATGGTAGGATTTGCATACCTGAATGGTATGACCCTAATCTTACCATTCCAATGATGGCAGAAAGGTCTGGGAAGACCTATAATGCCGTTCACAAGTTGCTTAAGTGGCATCATCTGCCATTTAAGTGCGGCAATGGGAATCTTTGTACGAAAATACGAGATCTTTCAACTGAAGATATGACGATAAGGGAAATAGCCGAAAAAATTGGCACATCCCGTTGCATTTACCGTCAGATGCAGAAGGTTGGGTCTAAGTATCTTCATGCGGATACCCACGCCAATGATGTGCCAGCATGGTATAACCAGAATCTGACTGCACGAGAAATGGCAGAGAAATCAGGTAAAGATAAGCGTAATGTCATAAAGCTTCTTAAAACCCGTGGTCTGCCTTACTTGAAAAATGTAAGGCCAGAACATAGCCTTCGTACCTTCTGCAAAGCAGATCTTATGTTGGTATATAGCCCTGAGCTAACAGCTAGAGAAATGTGCAAGCTTTTGGAACAGCATAACATGAGCATTGAATACAATAAAGTTCACAGGATGCTAAAGTACTATAAGCTGCCATTTAAACTTGAGTTAGTCCAAGAAGATAGCATTCCTGAATGGTATGATAAAAGTCTAACCATTTCAGAAATGGCTGCAAAATCTGGGAAGACCGAACCCAGCGTTCGCAGCATTCTCCAAACTAGAAAGCTTCCCTTCAAGCTTAAAATAAATAAGCTTGGAGTTTAAATTAGTAGATAAGGACCAAACATTCTTATCTTTTTTTATTTGTATATTAAATTTTGAACAATCAAAGGAGAACTTATGGCTAAAACAGCTATTGATTGGGATAAGCATATTGATAATTTAATAAATATTACTAAGGCTATTGAACCCAGTAAGCTTACCATCCTAACTGGATCTAATGCTTCTGGAAAATCTGTAATTAGAAAACAGTTGACTTATTACATGGCTGATAAGCTTAAGAAAGGTGAAAAGCCTTGTATTGCAGCCTTATCGTTCATGAGTCGTGCAGGTCTGAATTATTATAGTGGAATTAACTTTCTTCGAGATACTGACTGGTCTGCAACCAGTGAAAACAGCCTTGATCTTGCTAGAAATTTGTTAAGGACTAAAGATCGTTATCTTGTACTTGATGAACCTGAAATCGGTATGGGAGAAGAAATGCAATTAGCTTTTGCTAGATATGTGAATTCCCAAAAAGCTTCTGTTATTAAGAATAGCTATGGCTTATTAGTAATTACACATTCTAGAATTATTGTTAATGAATTAGATAATGATGATTTCTTCTGTACAGATAATATTTATCAGACAAAAGAAGAATGGCTTAATAGAGAAATCATTCCTACTGATTTAGATGAATTTGACGAAAACGCTGAAGCCCTGTTTGTAGCTATTCGTGATAGACAAAATAAGAAAAAGAATGCTGAAAAGTAAATATTACCTACCTTTATGGTAGGTTTTATTTTTTCGTAGATTTTCCTTCAGATTGTATATATTAAACTATGATGCAACAATTCCGTTGCACCAACTTAGAGGACACAACTATGACAAAGTCTTTCCCAGTCATTCTTCTGCTTATTGCTCTTGCAGTGACATTTGCTACCTCTCACGATGGAGTTATAAATATAACTCCTATGGCGATTCTGTTCGCTATAAGTGTTGTTGGTTTAATCTATTCCCACATCAAGTATATACTTATTCTGAATAAGAAGATAAAGATACAAGATGGAATGATTGAATCCCAGAATACTATTATTAATACACTTAAAGAAATGGCAAATAAAGAACATGAAAACTATTTAGAGATATCTCTGATGGATTTCTTGCATCTTTTAAAAAGAGATGATACAACAAAGATTATGGCTATCTTCGCTAATAAGAATATATCTTATAAGGAAAATAAGTTAGCTGAAATCCTTGATGTAGCATCAGATACAACTGCCGAGCAAGAAGTTTTAGCTAAAAAAATTAATTCTATCATTGACACAATAGCATAAGGAGAAACACATGGCTACAAAAAAGAAAAATAAACTGTCTGAGGAATTCGATAAGATCAATACGGAAAACCCTCCTGAACGTAAGTTCTGCGATGCTCCACTGGTAAAGATCCAAACTGTTGGTGTAGACTGGAGCAAATACACGTCTATCGCAGATTTTATGTCTGCAACCAAATCGATTGGTCCAGCTATGGGCAATCATCTTGGTCGTCAGGTGGGTGAGATCTGGAAGGTTCCTGTTCTTGTAAATGGAAATTTAGTATATCAGATGCTGCGTCTTATGGAAGCAGCGGATGGTAACTTTATGGCTATCAGCAAGAATCAGAAACTTGAGCTAGAGTCTATTCGAGAAAGACTCGGCAAGATTATCGAGAATCTTGAATAATATTAAGCCCTTCGGGGCTTTTTATTTTTTCGTATTTTCTATGTAACACAGCATATATTAAATAATGGAAAATTCATAATGCTTAACAAGGAGGTTTATATGGATATTCCTGAATGGTACGATGAAAATTATGATATTAATGAAATGGTTATAAGAAGTGGTAAATCTAAATCCACAGTTAGACGATTTCTTACTTCAAATAATCTTAAATATAAACTACTAAAGCGATCATCAAAAGAATTTCCAGAATGGTATAATCCAGAGCTTACTATCTCTGAAATGGCAAATAAATCCGGCAAAACCATTGCTACAATATCTATCTTTCTTAATAGTCATAACTTGAAATGTAAAAGTGCTAAGTTAAACGGTGTACCTTCATGGTATAATGAGAATATGACTGCTAAGGAAATGGCTATAGTGGCCAATAAGACGCCCGGTACTATATCTGCATATCTTAGTGCGCATAATTTGCCATATATTAAAATGACAGGTGGTCCGAATAAAGGTTATAAAAAGAAATATACATTTGAAGAATTTATGAGATTTTATGATAAGAATCTCACAATTAGAGAAATGCATTTATTATCAAATATCCCAGAGTCAAATATAAGAACTTTTTTAAGTAAGCATAAATTGGAATATTATAAAATTCATAGACAATTAGAGATTGGAGAATGGTATGACTCATCTTTAACCTTGAAGGAAATGTCTTATAAAAGTGGTATTGCAGAAAATGATTTAAGATCGATACTATATAGAAGACGATTGCCATATAATAAAGCTAATCATGAATCTAAGATTGCACTATTATAACAAACCAAGCCCTTCGGGGCTTTTTATTTTTTCGTATTTTCTATGTAACACAGCATATATTAAATAATGGAAAATTCATAACACTTAACAAGGAGGTTTATATGGATCTTCCTGAATGGTACGATGAAAATCGTACTGTTGCTGAAATGGCACAGATAAGTGGCAAAAAAAGAAATACAATAGAGCATTTTCTATTGCGTCATAAGCTTAAATATAAGCCTGTAATAGAAAATATCCCTAAATGGTATGATCCTAATAGTACTATTCGAGAAATGGCTGAAAAATCAGGTAAATCTCGTAAAGGTATTTTTGATGCATTGAAAAGAAGGAATTTAAAGTGTATGCCGGAAAAGGCACTAGATAAAATTCCAGAATGGTATGATGCCAACTTATCCATATCTGATATGTCTATTAGAGCTAATAAGCCTCGATCAACTATTTCAATGATTTTAAGGCGTTTAGATCTACCATATAAACGTAAAATAGTTGTAGTTAATAGCCTTATAAAGAAATATAGCAAAGATGATTTTATGCAGTACTATAATGAAAACTTGACTGTTAGAGAAATCAGTCTTTTATCAAAAATTCCAGAACAAAATGTAAGAAACTTCTTAAATCATTATCACCTTAAATATTTTAAGATTATTAATGATCTTATTGTAGGTGAATGGTATTCGCCTAATAAGACAATAGAAGAAATGTCATTTGAGTCTGGATTAAGCAATCATAATTTATATAATCTTCTATATAGACGTAAGTTACCATTTGCCAATAAAAAGAAAAATACAGTAGTTACATCGTTATAATACCAAGCCCTCCGGGGCTTTTTATTTTTTATATTAAATTAAGAAATTCTATCACGGAGAATCTATGTATACTAGAATTAGCACTAAGCGTGTTGAAGGCACGCAAGAGTTTATAGAAGAACATAAGATCACTTTCGATGCTGACCAGATTAATCCATACGTACTTAATGATTTTGGAAAGCAAGCCATAGAAGAACTTAAGGACGACTTAGCAAATACATACTGGCACAGACAGAAAGATGAAGATATTTTTGATGCAATTCAAGGTTGGGATATACATAATTTCTTAGTCCTAACCTCTAATGGCAGATATATAAAGGTTACTGGAATTAGAGATGAAGGTAGCTTCGGAGAAATAGAAGTCTACCTTACTAATGCCGATACGGATGAAGATATTTGGAGAAAAGATGTAGAATTTTGGTTAAAACTCCCACCTAATCCAGTCACTACTGAAGTAAAATTTGGAGATAAGCTCATACAAAAATGTAGGTTTAGCAAATAAGGAGAATTATGGCTACTCGCATTGAACCAGAAACTATTGAAGATGTTGTAGACACAGTGTTTGCAAATAAGAAGACATGTACAAATTTGTTTGCATGTCATCTTATAAGTGCTACAACGGCAGAATATATTGCCGATAGGCTTAATGCTATATTCGATGATAATAATGAAATACATTCCTTAGAACTCATGTTTCTTCTTCGGGATACAGATAACGACAGTAATGAAGCGTATCTTGGGAAATTCTCTGGATGCTATGACGAAGAATATAACGCCTTAGATGTAGATGAGATTTATCCAGATAAGATTGTATTAGAATATTATCTGCCTGAATTTATGATGGAAGAATATGAGGTTCAAGATTCTATCACATCTAATATTATGGACTATATAGCAGACATCTTGGAAGGTGCCGAATTAATTCCTGATGGATATAAGAAGCAATATTCTCATCCTGAAGAGTTAGAATACTGTAGTTCAGATCACATCTTTAGCCTAAAACTTTCGTGGTAAGTTATGAATGATTCAAATAAATTAAGAGCTACTATTGCCTTTGATAAAGACATGGTAGGAGTTATTTTACAGTCTATAGACACTCTTATAAGCTATGGGTGGCTTGAAATAGAAGAGAAAGATATCACTGAAGGTTCTGTTAATGAATCCATAATTCTTAAGCTAAAGTGGAAGAATAGAAGTACTATAAAGCGTGGCAAATATGATTATGAATTTAGGACTGAATCCAAAGAAATCAAATCTTTAAAAGAGTATTTTGACTTTATGTGCTATGTTCTAGAAATCCAAGGCCGTGAAAGATACTATAGCCTTAGTAATGATAGCGGTTATAATGGATCTGAAAGGTACTATGTACTGGAATCACTATTCGTCAGTGCATTTTCAGTGGAGGATGATAAATGATGACTGAGACTAAAGTCACAGTAGTATTCGATCGCAGCTTTAGAGAGATCATAACAGAATCTTTAAACTATCTTGAATCTTATCATTACATTGAGTTAAGTAAAGATTCTATTGAAGATATTAATGAAGGTTTAAGCATATCCCTTGAATGGAACTATGGGAAAGATGCTCCTAGAATTATGGAAAAGGAAGTAAAATCCATTCCAGAATATTATAATTTTATGATTGACGTAGTTAAACAACAGGACGAGGATATACACAATGACTACTTCCACGGTGAAGAAGCGTCTATCGTCATGGATTCCATTCTATCCACAGTCAGCAGATTTGAAGAAGGAACCGGGAACGATTAAGATAGTAGCGGTACTTAACTACACTCTTGAAGAGCTTGTAAATCAGTCTATGAAGGATCTTATTGCTCAAGAAGTCCTTTGTAAATGCGCTTTTACCGTTCAAGATTGTAACGAGTACTTAGAGATAGAGATCCAATGGTATAATGTATATGCTGAATACAATTCAGCGAAAATTACCGTTAATGATGTCAATACTTATATAGAAGAAATTACTAAATTCATTAGTATATCAGGTCATACTAATGAATCTTCCAGAGCTAGAGTTCATATGAAGGTATTAGAAACTATAACTTCTTGTATTCATCACTTTGAGAGTCCAAGCTTATGATAGACCAAATTAATTATGAAGATATTTTTAGATATTGTCATGATATTAATCATTTCAATAGAGATTTAGGTGATAGTTTTCTGCATTTGTTTGTAAAGAATATGATGACGGAAAATACAGCTAGGTATATAGCCGACAGGCTTAATGCTATCTCCAATAATAATGAATTCCGTTCATTTAACATCGTTCTGTGTCATTATAGCATAAATGGATCTCATAGCGTTCTATATTTAGAACCCTATCCTAGTGTTTATAATGAACAAGATGAATGCGTGGAAATGGAAGAGTATATGCCAGATAGTATAGTCCTAGGGTTTTTCGTTCCAGATTTTATGATTGAAGAAGAAGCAATTATAAAACTCATCTTAACGCAATTTATACATGCTATCATTTTCTCTATGGAAGATAAAGGCATTCGAGAATGCGTTGTAGAAGAGCAACCCTTAGAAGATGAAAATCTGTGCTGCTATAAATCATATAAATGGCACATTACAGTCAAATAGGAGATGATATGGGAAACTGTGTAGAATCTAGAATTAGAGAAAGATTAGAGAAAGAAGGGAAGCCAGTTCCGAGATATATCCATTATGCTGAAAAGAAAGAAGAATTTCAAGAAGCTAAGAATTTAGCGAAGCCTATTCATTTTAAGCTGGGAAATGTAGAATTATTCCGTAGATATGGCGAATGTATGAACCTTGCCTTAAAAGTTCCTCAAACGGAATTAAGGCATTGCAAACATCCTGTAACTAAGGAAGATACTACCTATTATTCTTGGAATCCAGAAGAATTTCTTAAATGGCACATTTATGATGCAGCAGCTACCTATTGGAAGATGATTGGATATGAAGTGCTTCAGGAAGACCGTAAGAAAGGTCTAACTGATAAATATCAAGAATTCTCCCATAAGGATATAGCTATTACAGATCCATGTTATATCCTTAAGGAAGATATAGATGTATATGATGCAAACTTAGAATGCTTCATTCTCCAAACCACAGTATATGGCGACTGGTCTTGTACTCTGTTTGATTACGATACCAAGAAACCAGTTGGAGAATTTTGTGCAGATGGAGCTAAGGTCTGTGTCTGTGATGTAAACGCATGGTATATAGAGAAGAGACCTACAAAGGTTCAAGGTACTGTCATAGAAGACTTTACAGGCTTTGCATACATTAAGTATAGCCAAGAATATGAAGACTACTATGTAGAAATCGTTGGAACCTCTAAGGGTAAACCGATTCACTATATATCCGCACAAACGGGGTTCTAAGATGTATGATCCTAATGCACGAGTAGACTTGGATATGTCTAATGGTGAATTCTCAGCTGAACTGAAGGATATTCAGAATTTAGCTAAGGATATCATTCACAATGCTAAAGATAGAGAAATTCTTACTAAGGCATCAGACATATTCGCAAAAGCTCAATTATTAAAGAATAATCAGATTTTATGAGACATCGTCGATATTATGATTCTATAGATTACTTATTAGAGAAATTTTGTATTATATTTGAAAAGATAATTTTTGGAGATAGCGCTATAGAGCGATGTAATGAGACTTTAGATGAAGCTGATGATGCTATCTATGGAAAGCCTAAAGATAAGGATTCTGACAAATGAAAATTATAGAGAGTAAAGCTAAATGGTATATCGACGATAGCCATGAGATTGACAACAGAATTTATCATATAGTATATGTATATAAGAAGATCTTCTGGTGGTTCTACAAGTTCTGTGGAATCGTTAAGATCAGTGAACTCAATACTTGTAAGCTTCCTCAAGAAACTATTGCTCTCCTTGAGAGTAAGTTTGGAAGATAGCTATGAAGATCGATTTATGTAGAATCAGCCCAGCAACTTGGCCTGCAAATATGAAGAATATGAAAGATGCATATAATGCTATAATGGATTTCAAGGAGAGATACCTTGAAAATCCGTTAGAGAATATGCATGTGAAATTAAAGCGGAATTATATCACTAATACCCGGTTGGGCTTATCCTTATATATTACGGATGACACCCTTGGACTAATCTTCGAAGATGGCTATTATTGCTTACGAGCAAAACGAGTTCATAGTCGTGATAAAGTTCCTCCAGAGATGTCTGTATACAAGAGTATATATAAACGTCACTCAGGAATTAGAATCCAGAATAATGGCTGGGTATCTGTTACTGCATATGACCCAGATATGAGAGAAGCTAGGTGCATTTATCCAAATGATGTGCCTAACTATGAAAATTTTATAGAATCCACAGTTATAGCTATTAATAAGTATATAGAAAGAAAAAACGAAGAGTATAAAAAATTCATTAGGAAGCAAACCAATGCCCACAGACGAAGTACAAGCCAATCAAGGTGATTGGTATCGACGCATGACGGCAATGGCTGCAATCGAAAAGCCTATAGTCCAGAAGTTCAGAGATGAGTTTAAACTCCTATTGGAGAAATACGGCTTTGAACTTACTGGAAGGGCTGACGATTGGGCATTACTTCAAGTCGTAACTAAGAATAAATTAGAATTTGATATTATACAGATTAATGATGGATCGGCAGATTTCGTAGGATGGATATAATATGGCTCAGAATAACGTGAATGCCGCTCCAGTATACGTAGATAATATTTTAAAAGATGCGTATAATGCAAAATACGCCGAGCTTCATAAAGAAATAGATACCTCGTTAAATAAGCTCTTTGAAAATCTTAGTGATGCATCTAGTGGGATAAAGAAAGTCCTTCAAGAAAATTGCAGCCACTTTATGTGCAGATGCCAATCTGTCTATATATACTTTAAGTATCTATCAAGTGATAATGATGCATTTAAAGTAGATTTTATAAATGGACAGCTTCAAGTTACAGTATATTCCTCAGCTGTAGATGCTATAAATTCCCATCCTGATCACACAACAATATGGGCATATGAATGCAAGCGTTTATGTTATTCTATCGTAGAACGTGTGTTTAATTCCCTCTTTAGTAATAGTTATCAAAAAGCTAAGCTTATGAAAACTGGATCGTCTAATAATAACTACTTCTATATTGTAATCGACATGGAAAAACCTAAATATGATACAGAAAAATGATCTGTCATGGTATAATCCTACATTAAATATGAGCCAGATGGCAGAAATAGCTGGTTTTTGTAGGGAAAGAATTAGGCAAATACTCAATGAAAAGGGTTTAATGGCAGAATATCTAACGGTACGCAATTCTGAGCTTGAAAAGCAGAAGAATGCCGAAATAGATGCTATTAAACGGGCTTATAAGCCGGGTATGCATGTCTCTGATCTTGTAAAAATTTTAAAGACCAGTGAAACTACTCTGCGAAGAAAGATTAAAGAATATAATATACCCGGTATCATCACGGAAAAGAATATGATGCGGAGCTTTGATGATCTTTCATGGTGGTATGATGCAAATCTTACTGTAGATGAAATGGCTGAAAAATCCGGAGTTAAACCTTCTATCATTCGAGGAGCTATAATATATAGGAAATTACCATATAAAAGAATTCGAATGGTTTACATGTCTGATCTAAAATGGTATGATCCGAATAAAACCGTCGATGAGATGGCTGATGAGACAGGGATACTTCGAGCCAACATATCTAGTCTTCTTAGGTCTAGAGGATTACCATTTAAAAAGATCGAACGAAAGGTAGATATAACAGAATGGTATGATGCCACATTTACTATTAAAGAGATGGTGGATAAATCTGGAAAATCTGAGAATAGTATACGAAAGATTTTAGCAAACAGACACCTTCCTTTTAAAAGAGAAAGAGAATAATAAAAGAGACCATGCTCTCGCATGGTCTTTTTTTTTTAGAAAAATTCTTTAAGAATATCTGTAGTAATCTTATTCTTTAGCTTAATATTTAAAGTATTATGATTAGACTTTAAGATTAAGCTATTATCTTCTACAGAAGAATCTTTAATTTCTTCATCAAGGAAGTCTTCATACTGTTCAAGAACCCCAGCATTTTCGCTAGCCATTACAGTATTAATGAGTTCCTTCGGAAGTCTCTTTTCAAATATCTTCGCAGATTCATTAGCTGGAATCATATGAGCATCTTCATGTGAAGGGAATTGCACCCAGTCATAACAGAAGATACGAAGATCCTTAACTAACATTCTACGCTGGTCATTAGGATCTCTAACAAGCTTATGTAAGCCACGGAGAGAGAAGCTAATAATGCCACCTTGGTCGATAGCTGCATACATGGATGGACCCATTGCAGAACCAAAGGTAAGAGCATTACCCTTAAAGATATCACCTTCTCTTTCAAAAGTTAGAATTATATGAGAGACATTCTTCATGTCAGTATATAACTGTCTTTCAATAGAAGGACTCATCGGATGGTTAGCTTCACCATACCAACATCTACGCTTTAGCTGTTCCTGAATAGGAGTCTGTTGAGCAGCGTTCCAAATAATGTCAGATGGATAAATCTTATTATTACGGTTTAATACGTTACCATGCTGCCAGATTGTTCTAAACTCAATTTCTTTATCAGTCTGTCTAATAATCGAAGGTTTAGCCTGACTAGCAGAAGTATTAATCAAAAATATTTCAGCTTGAGAAGAGGGCATATAAACTTTCCTTATTTAATTTCAATGGAAAGTTTATATATACTTTGTCAAATATGTAAGGATCATAGAAAAAAAGAATGCCCATCTAGGAGATGAGCAATTCTTTTAAACCGACTTTCTAATTAACGCACCTTTGCGATGACGTAATCAGCAGCCGGATTACTTACAAAGTATCCGAGTTCTTCGAAACGCTTGCGGCATTCCATAACAATCGAGAACTTGTCAAGATTGCCAGCAGACACCACATGATGGTCGAAGTGATAACCCGAAACTTCAAAGTCAAAAGCAGTGCGACCCTTCTCAATTAAGTCCTGCTCCATAATGGATTCGTACTTTTTGAAGAGGGCATCAACAAAGTTAATGATTTCTTGATGCTTAGCTTCCTGCTCGGCTTTGTAGTCTGCACTATTCTTTTCGATTTTGGCCTGAATAGCAGCTTTAATTTCAGTATTGGATTTCATAATGGCCCCTTGAGTAAGACGTGCAGTTACCACACTGCAAGTAGAATCAATAAGACTGAATTGTCTTTATTGTGTCTTACTTCACGATTTAATATAATGAGGATCTTAGAAATTTTACGGATCATAGGAAAAATAAAGGCTGATATAGCCTTTATTTTTTAAATAATATTTCTTTCATGTGTTTATCTAGTTCATCTATATATGCATGTAATAATCTAACTGAATCCCATAGGTCATGTTCAAACATTGGGATAAGTTGTATCCATTCGAAATGGAAATATGGGATATAAAAATTATTAAATGTGTTATCTTCTTCACCGTAGTGTCTATCAAATTGTAGCCTACTTGATATAAACTCTTCTGGTAGATAGAAGTTTACATTAGTGACTGTCATATGAGTAATGATACCAAATATATTCTCTAAGATTTTCCTCTTAAGTTCTGAATTATACATCGCCATCGGTAATTCAAAATCTTTTAAGGTAAACTTAAAACCACATAGATACCAATTTCCTTCTATACGCTTATTTATTATACCTCTTTGGCATAAAGGCGATGGAAATGCTCTATTATAGAAACTTCTCGTCAGTACAGTATCCCTAACTTGGACATATAATACATACTTACGGGTGTATACCCCATTAATTTTTTCGTCATCTATTCTTGTATCTATAAAGATATATTCTTCTTTAGCATCATGTACATAGTATCTCAAAAGCAACATTAAGAGCTTAAATATTAGATACTTAAGCTCTTCAGTGTTGCGTCTAGGATCTGGCACATAGTCATATTCAGAGTCTGGTAGCTTCATAGCTCAAATCGTAACTCTCCTTCGGGAATGCTTCTTTCATGTGCTCTTCAAATATCTTAACATATATATCTAATAAATGATATGCCTTATTAACTCTCATAAGCTTTGCTTTGACATATTCTTGTGTCGAAGTATCTTCTAATACATCTGAAAGAAAGATAGTACGCCAATCGAAGCTATACGAAAAGTTAAGACCGTCATCAAATGGGTCAGCTATTAGAATATTTTCCCAAGAGGAAGGCAGCCAGAAAACAGCCTTATGTACTTGTAGCATAGAGACTATGGGTATAAGATTATCTAACAAGAACTTATTTTGCTTAAGAGTACTATCCCACTTATCAGAAATGAGGCTAGGAATGCCAAACCGTATATCTATAAGATACCAGCCCTTGCCACAATTATCATGCATATGGCATTTAGCTTTAATCTGCGATGAATTCATCTTGAAAACTTCTTCTATATAATCTCTCATGAAATGCTCTTCACAAACCTTTATAGCTATGCTATAAAGGGCTTCTTCACTATTAGCACTATATTTACGTAAACTTAACTCAAAAATACGTTCAAGCCTAGATACATTAGGCTTCATATATTTTCTAATGATTAAAAAGAGCTTTAAGACAAGTGAATTCAGTGCAGAATTCATTTGTCTAAGCTCATCATCTTTAATCCTAGGTCGATGAACTAAGCCTTGCATTAATCTCTTCCTCTAAGGTTTCGGTATATTTTTCCAATATAATCTTGATAAATTTATTATACTTAGCTTCAGGATAACCAGGCCATATTTGATAATGGGGCCATCCCCAGCTATATATAGCATCCGTATATAATCTTTCAGGCATAGGTTCATCCCTATCTATAAAATCTTTAAGATTATTTGGCAGCCATACTTGGATACCATTTACCGCTATTAAACTCCCGAAAGCTATTGCTGAAATATATTTCCTATCATATATTCGATTTCTCTTATATAATTCATGAACATCAAGTAACTCAGGTGGGCTAGCTATATTTCTATAGAATATAGATACTGTCCACCATGAATCTGATATTCCCTGTTTACGTAAGCTCTCATAACAGTCATGTATGAATAGCTTTTCATAAAACCTTTGGTTCAGTTCTGCACGACTTCTAGCATAAATCCGAAAAGTTATTTTATGCCCTTCAGGTGTAGAATCATAGTTAATATTAACTTCAGGCATATTAGTCTTGCCTTTATAGTTTCTATATTCTTCTGCCTTTTGGGTTAGGTATATAAGCTTTGTGACTAAAGTATTGATTTCTTTCAGTTGGTCCATAGGACATCCTCGATAAATACGCCTTATTTAATATATGCATATATTAAATAACGTATAAATAAGGATTAAATCTATGGAAGTTTCACTCTTGGATAAAGTACTTATTAAGATTCTAAATGATAAATTATATAGAGAACTGGATAAAATTATACAGGAAACCATTCCAACGGCGTTGATGGACGAATGTGAACATTCTGTAGGGGTGCGGCTCTCTGAAGAGAACGAATATCCACGAAGCATATTATTGCGGATGCAGATGTCATATACGTATGCGATAGACGGATGCATTCATATATATGGAAATTATAAAGTGATGAGAGAGATTGTTGGAGAACTGTACGGTGAGAGTGTATGGAGATATATAGAACAAGAATGCCTGAAGAGCAAGGGAACTGTTACGCCTAGTACTGATATTACTAGTGTATTTATAGCTACCGCTGCTGATAGCGAATATATGAGAGATGTGTGTATGGATCCGTATCCGTCTTATATAAAGGGCCGGAAGCTTGGATTAGTCGGCGTAAAAACGTTCTACTATTCTTCTATGTTCCATAACTACGATGACGATATCATCCGCTTGTCTGGTACTCCCTCTATGTCTAGAATGTTGGCTTACCTTAATCCTAGTAGTGTATGTAACGCTAATCTAAAATTTAAGGGTCCAAACCTAATCTACCAGACTCTGTACTGTATCTATAGAAAGTATTTCGAGAATTTCGACGCTAGTAAATGGAAGATTGAATTCGAGGATTAGTATGGATTTTAGCTTGACCGAAAAGATGCTCATAAAGACTGCTAATGACAGGCTTTATGAGCTGGTTGATTATATGCTAACTGCATTTAAAGAGTCTACTCTTATTGAGAGAGGCTCTAATAAGCAAGTATATTTTTATAAAGTTGATGTAGAAAATCTTACACAGAGCAGTCATTATATCGTTGTATATGGGAATTTTGAATTCTTAAAGGATTTATATCGCCCCATTTATGATGAGCATGTGCTATTCAATCTTCAATATAGACTTGAACGATGCAAGAAAATTTCTAACAAAGATAAAGATGATTTTGATATCTATATTTGTACCTTGACTTCTCCCATTGAAATGGTTAAAATGGCTACAGGCGATGGGAAAAATATGGCATATACTCAAGTCGAAGGTTTCTATAAATATTATGAAAAATATGATCATGATAGAATCTATTTCAATGACTTTAGAAATATCGATTGGATTGAACCTAATATCTTATATGGCTCAAGAATGCCTACTGTAGAAGCAAACATATATCTTCAGACATTTGAATCTTTAGCAAATAGATATTTTAGTAATCCAGTTGCTTGGAATTATAACTATGACAGAATGAGTAGGTAATCATGAAACTTACAAACGTTGAAAAAGTATTTATAAAGGCTTTAAATGACAAAGTCTATAACCGCTTAGATAGTATCATGAGTAGTCATGATAGCGTAATGCTGAGAAGCCGTATGGATAGACATAATCCTATGGAACTCTTGTTACGAAAGACAAACGATTCTAATGATAAAAAATATAACGGATCTATATTGATTAGTGGTAATTATACCTTATTAAAAGATCTATATACTAAGATGTATGGATATATCGTTGGTGATTATATCTATCGTAAATATAGTCGGGAAGAAGGTTATTCGTTATTTATGATGCGTGTAGCCAAACCTGAACCGTTACAAGATATAATCTCCGATGAAAATCTTTGCTATAGAAAATTTGGAAAGATAACATCTGCTGTATTCTATTTACATGATGGTGGATATTTTGATGATACAATCTTGTCTTTAGATTTTAATATCGAAAACCCTTTTGATAAGCAACAGATAGAAAAAATTATGAATGTTCCTAATCGTATAAAAGGATTTGTATCAGATAAGAATTACATAAATGTATTCATACAAAGCCTACAAGCTATATATAATAACTACTTAGAGAAGTTAGTCATGTGGCAGATAGGCCCATAGAGGTTACTATGGAACTTACTTCTGTAGATAGAATATTTATCAAGACTATAAATGATAGACTTTTTCATAAATTCATTAAGCTCTTCGAGAGCTATGAAGAATTCAAAACTAGAGACGTATTTACAATATACTTGACGTTACAAGAATTAAAATATATAGTATCGCTTGTATATTGTAAACGCAGTCTTCACGACAAGATTTATTTAGAAGGCAATGATTTCTTCATGTGTGATGTTTATAGGGATGTCTATGGTCCAGATTTTGTTAAACCATTTAAAAAGGCTTACCCTATGAATTCAAGTAGTAATTCTGTTTACAACATGATAGATATTCTTAAGCCAGCTCCATACATAACATTCTGTTCAGAAAGTTTAAATGATATTTATAACAGGCTTTGGTACTCTAGATATGAGGGTGAGATTAATTCTACATCCGTAGCTGTAGGTCGTTTCAGCAGTATGTTGCCTAGTATTTATGAAGCATTATTAATACCGAAGCGTAATTTTGGAATAAGATCCGATAATAAAATCATAAATGGATATCTTCAAACCTATTCTGTTATAGAAAAATTATATCTTAAAGATTTTAACAAGTGGCATATAGAGACACCTTATGACTGAATTAGATTTAGACATGCTTGTGTCGAATATTGATAAAGATTCAAGATTTGACATGACAATAATCAAGCACTTAAATGATTATTTATATTTACTTATTAGTCAGCTTATAGGCTTTAATCTGCCTAATAGTAATGTAACTGGATTAAATCAATCTATAACTTTAAAGAATGATGAAATAGGTCATAGTATACATGTTCATTGCTATCATCACAGCGACTGTCGTAATAGCTTTATGGTCTATGGAGATCCTGAATTTTTCATAGAATTACTTTCTAAAATATATGTATGTACTGGGGTACCAGAAATTCCACATTATTTTGATAGTGCATTTAGGTATCTATTTGCCTGTATGCAACCATCTGATAAGATAACTGAATATCTAAGTACTACAGATATAGGAATAATTGTGATTCACGAAAATAATAAAACTTATGAAATCATTCGTCCTTGCGATCGCTCAAAAGATTTGGATGAATCTAAGATAGCAAAATTACGTGGACCAAAAATTTCTAAAAGATTAGCAGTAAATTTAGTATCTAATGGTATGAATGTACTTCGTTCGGAGTATTTTTCAGACGGAAGTAAATGGAAACTAGATCAATGATACCTTCACATATGCATGATTACGAATTTACACTACCCGAAGCTTTAATTATAAAATTTACAAATGATAGTCTATACGAACGTGCCAGAATTATACATGATTTTGGAATTCGTTCTTCTAAAACTAGTACAAACGGATATGATAATCGTT
>Ga0265301_10002005_pt1 | contig 24759 bp, 35 predicted proteins | sample AusTroGonzalo_MG_2_FD_193488 | JGI IMG/M metagenome (GOLD analysis project Ga0265301, IMG submission 193488) | Bovine rumen microbial communities from tropical cattle in Woodstock, Queensland, Australia - Gonzalo_04 | ecosystem: Host-associated > Mammals > Digestive system > Stomach > Rumen ... | reverse complement strand
GCATCAGTCACCCAGCGCCGCCAGAATATCACGAGTCGCATCCTCGATGGGCTGATTTCCCTCGACAAGCCTGAGCTTTCCGAGCTTTTCATAGAAGCCCTTGAGCGCTTCGGTCTCGCTGTGATATACCTCCAAGCGATGACGCACCGTTTCCGGCTTGTCATCCTTGCGGATCGTCAGCGCGCCGCCGCACGCATTGCAGATGCCCTCCGTTTTAGGCGGGTTTGCCGTGATGTGATAGCTTGCGCCGCAGACGCTGCAAACGCGGCGTCCCGTCATGCGCTGCTCGATCACCTCATCGGCGATTTCGATAGAGACGACACGGTCGATTTCAACGCCTTGCTCCAGCAGAGCCTGCGCCTGCGGGATTGTGCGCGGCATTCCGTCAAGGATATAGCCGTTCGCACAATCCGGCTGCGCGAGCCGCTCCCGTACGATGCCGATGATGACGTCGTCGGGAACGAGCATGCCCTGATCCATGAAGCTCTTGGCCTTCAAACCGGTTTCCGTACCGTTTTTGATTGCTTCCCGAAGGATGTTCCCGGTGGAAATGGTCGGGATGTGCAGCTTGGCTGCGATGATTTCAGCCTGCGTGCCCTTTCCCGCGCCGGGGGCTCCCAAAAGAATCAGTCTCATAATCCGGCGCCTCCGATTACTTTTCGAGGAATCCGGAGTAGTTGCGCATCATCATCTGTGCCTCGATCGCCGCGACGGTTTCCAGCGCAACGGAGACGATAATGATGACGGACGTGCCGCCGAAGGAGAAGGTGGTATCCTTCATCACAACGCCGAGGACGATCGGAAGCACCGCAACGATACCAAGGTAGATCGCGCCGAAGAGGGTGATCTTGTTGATGACCTTGTGGATGAAATCCGACGTCGGACGACCCGGACGGAAGCCGGGGATGAAGCCGCCGTTCTTCTTGAGGTTGTTGGCAACCTCGACGGGGTTGTACTGGATGGTCGCGTAGAAGTAGCTGAAGCCGATGATGAGCAGCAGATAGATGACCGCGTAGATCACGCTGGTGCTGCTGAACACGTTGTCGTACCACCAGCCGCTGCGCACGCCTGCAAAGGCGCAGATCGTAGCGGGCAGAGAGGCGATCGACTGTGCGAAGATGATCGGCAGAACGCCGGACATATTGACCTTGATCGGCAGGTGCGTGTTCTGACCGCCGTAGACCTTACGTCCGACCACCCGCTTGGCATACTGCACGGGGATTCTGCGCTCCGCCTGAGAGACGAAGATGATGAACACAATGATCGCCAGCATGGCAACGATGAGCGCGAGCACCCAGTACCACTTTGCCCACAGCATGTTGATGAGCGGCATGATGATACCGCCGGGAATGCGGGCAATGATGTTCGCAAACAGGATCATGGAGATGCCGTTGCCGATACCGTACTGCGTGATCTGGTCGCCCAGCCACATGACCAGCGTTGCGCCGGCTGTAAAGGAGAGGATGATGACGATGGCAGGCAGGACGCCCGTCTGCGTCAGCAGCGCCAGACCCTGTGCGGCGTACTGATCGTTGTAGTTGACCAACATGACGTAGTAGGCAAAGCCCATCAGCAGACCGAGCGCTACGGTAGTCAGCTGGGTAATCTTGTTGATCTTCTTCTTGCCTTCCTCGCCGCCTTCCTTGCTCAGACGTTCCAGAGCGGGGATGGCGATGGTGAGGAGCTGGATAATGATGGATGCGTTGATATACGGCTGGATGCTCAGAGCGAAGATGGTCGCCATGGAGAACGCATTGCCGGACATCATGTTGAACAGACCGAAGATGGTGTTGCTCAACTGCTCGTTGAACATCGTCGACATATTGTCAACGTTGACAAACGGAACGGGGATAACGTTACCGATGCGGTAAAGCAGAACGATCAGGAGCGTGAAGAGGATCTTCTTGCGAAGGTCGGCAATCTTCCACGCGTTGCGAAGTGTCGTAAACAATTACACCACCTCAGCCTTTCCGCCTGCCTCCTCGATCTTTGCTTTGGCAGACTCGGAGAACGCAGCCGCCTTGACGGTCAGCTTCTTCGTGAGGGTGCCGTTGGACAGGACCTTCAGACCGTACTTGCAGTCACGGATAATGCCCTTTTCTTCCAGAGCCGCCGCGTCAACGACTGCGCCGTCCTCAAACGCCTCAAAGGCGCCGAGATTGACCTCGGTGAGGGGCTTTGCAAAGATGTTGTTGAAGCCGCGCTTCGGAACACGGCGCGCCAGAGGCATCTGACCGCCTTCAAATCCGATGCGGACCTTGCCGCCGGAGCGAGCCTTCTGACCCTTGTGACCGCGACCCGCGGTCTTGCCGTTGCCGGTGCCGCAGCCGCGGCCCTTGCGCTTTGCTACTTGGGTAGAACCCAGAACGGGAGCAAGTTCATGTAATTCCATTCTTGTCTCCTCCTTATTCTACTTCGGTGACCTCAAGCAGATAGCCGATCTTGGCAATCTTGCCGCGAGTCTGTTCATTGTCCGGCTGGATGGTCTCCTGACCGATCTTGCGAAGACCGAAGGACTCCGCCGTGGCAATGTGCTTCCGGATACGACCGTTGAGGCTCTTGACGAGCTTGATCTTTAACTGTGCCATTCGTCCGTATCCTCCTTATCCGATAATTTCTTCCACGCTCTTGCCGCGGATGCGGGCGACCTCGGAAGGTCCGCGCAGGCTCAGCAGACCCTGCATCGTCGCCTTGACGACGTTCTGCGGGTTATTGGAGCGCAGGCACTTGGTACGAATGTTGCTGATGCCGACTGCTTCCATGACAGCGCGGACCGCGCCGCCGGCGATAACGCCGGTACCGACGGACGCCGGCTTCATCAGGACGGAGCCTGCACCGTAGATGCCGATGACCTCATGGGGGATCGTGGTGCCGGAGAGGACGACCTTATGCAGGTTCTTCTTCGCGTTTGCGATGCCCTTGAGGATGGCTTCGGAAACCTCCGCCGCCTTGCCGAGGCCGTAGCCCACGGTGCCGTTGCCGTCGCCGACGACGACCAGCGCGGAGAACTTCATGACGCGGCCGCCCTTAACGGTCTTGCTGACACGGTTCAGGTAAACGACGCGTTCGATCATTTCGGGAGCATTGTCCTTTTCAGGCGCTCTGTTATAAGCCATTCTTCAGTTCCTCCTCTTAGAATTTGAGTCCGCCTTCGCGGGCGCCGTCAGCCAGAGCTGCGATGCGGCCGTGATAGACGTAGCCGCCGCGGTCGAAAACGACCTCTTCGATCTCCTTGGTCTTTGCGCGCTCGGCGATCAGCTGGCCAACCTTCTTGGCAGCTTCGCAGTTGCCGGTTGCGCCTTCAAACTCTTTTTCCACGGTGGAAGCGGAAACCAGAGTGACTCCGTTGACATCATCAATGATCTGAGCATAGATGTTGGCGTTGCTTCTGAAAACATTCAGGCGGGGTCTGACCGGTGTGCCGGAGATCTTACCGCGAACGCGAACGTGGCGCTTCAGGCGCATTGCTTTCTTATCGGTCTTTTTAATCATTTACGCACACCTCCTGTTACTTCTTGCCGCCGGCCTTGCCCTCTTTGAGGTGCAAAACTTCGGTGGAATACTTGATGCCCTTGCCCTTGTAGGGTTCAGGCGGCCGCTTGCCTCTGACGTTCGCAGCGAACTGACCGACCTTCTGCTTGTCGATGCCGCTGATCACGATCTTGTTGGGAGCGGGAACCTCGATCGTGATGCCGTCGATCTCTTCCATCGCAACCGGATGGGAGTAGCCGACGTTCAGGATGAGCTTCTTGTCTTCTTTCGCCGCACGGTAGCCGACGCCGTTGACTTCGAGCTCCTTGGTGAAGCCCTTGTCTACGCCGACGATCATGTTGTGCAGCAGGGTGCGGGTCAGACCATGCAGGCTCTTGTGCTCATGCTCCTCGTCGGGACGGGAAACCGTGATCACGGCGCCTTCCTGCTTGATGATCATATCATGATGGAATTTGCTGGTCAGTGTACCCTTCGGGCCCTTGACGGTAACGAGATTGCCGTCTTCGATGGTCACTTCAACGCCCGCCGGTACAGTGATAGGCATTTTGCCGATTCTGGACATAGTGTTACCTCCTTACCAGACGAACGCAAGGACTTCGCCGCCGACGTGCGCCGCGCGAGCAGCCTTGTCGGTCATAACGCCCTTGGATGTGGAAATGATGGCAATACCAAGGCCGCGCAGGACCTTCGGCAGCTCTTCCGCGCCGGCGTAGACACGCAGACCGGGCTTGGAAACGCGGCGAAGACCGGAGATGACCTTTTCCTTATTGCCGAGATACTTCAGGGTGATGTGGATCATGCCCTGCTTGCCGTCCTCCTCGACCTCGTAGGCTGCGATGTAGCCCTCGTCGAGCAGGATCTTTGCGATGTCCTTCTTCAGATTGGAAGCGGGGACATCAACGGTGTCGTGCTTTGCAGAGTTTGCGTTACGGATTCTGGTAAGCATATCTGCTACGGGATCGGTGATTTGCATGTGATGTTACCTCCTATAGAAGTTACGGGCTGTACCCGTTAAGACGCCAGAGTATCAGGAGAATGTGAGCCGCGAAAGCCGGCTCCATCTTCCCCTGACTTCTGATGCCTGTTTTACATTTTGATCACACTATATGGTGTGGTTTTGCCCTTTCGGGCAGCAGCGCTGCCCATCAGAGCTTCTTGGTTTTTACCAGCTTGCCTTCTTCACGCCGGGAATCTCGCCCTTGTAGGCGAGCTCGCGGAAGCAGATACGGCATACGCCGAAGTCACGCAGGTAAGCGTGGGGTCTGCCGCAGATCTTGCAGCGGTTGTAGCGGCGGGTGGAGAACTTGTTTCCAGCCTGCTGCTTGAGAATCATAGCTTTTCTTGCCATTTCGTTCTTCCTCCCAATTAAGCGTGGAACGGCGCGCCGACCATCGTCAGCAGTTCCTTGGCTTCTTCGTCGGTATTCGCGGTGGTGCAGATGCAAATGTCCATGCCGCGGATCTTGTCGACCTTATCGTACTCGATTTCCGGGAAGATGAGCTGTTCCTTCAGACCGAGGGCGTAGTTGCCGCGGCCGTCGAAGGCGTTGGGGTTGATGCCGCGGAAGTCGCGGACACGGGGCAGCGCCACGTTGAACAGGCGTTCGATGAACTCCCACATTTTTGCGCCGCGAAGGGTGACCTTCACGCCGACGGTCTCGCCTTCACGAACCTTGAAGTTCGCGACGGACTTACGGGCCTTGGTGGTGACGGGCTTCTGACCGGTGATGGTGGCGATGTCCTTGCAGATCGCTTCGATTTCCTTCGCATTGTTCTTGCTCTCGCCGCAGCCGACGTTCACAATGACCTTTGCGATCTGGGGGATCTGCATGACGCTCTTGTACTGGAACTTCTTCATCAGAGCAGGAGCGATTTCTTCTTTATACTTGACTTGCAGTCTTGCCATTTTCTCGTTCCTCCTCCTCAGATTTCCTTGCCGCACTTCTTGCAGACGCGGATCTTCTTGTCGCCGTCGACGTTGAAGCCGACGCGGACGCCCTTCTTGCAGTTGGCGCAGTAGAGCTGGACCTTGTCCACACGAATGGGGATCTCACGCTTGACAATGCCGCTGGTCTCATTCTGCTTGCGCGCCTTCACGTGGCAGGTAGCAATGTTGACGCCCTCGACAATGACTTTCCCTTCCTTGGGCATGGCGGTGAGGACCTTGCCCTTCTTGCCCTTGGACTTGCCGGACAAGACGATAACGGTATCGTTTTTCTTAATGTTCATTCTTTGCTCCCCCTATTAAATGACTTCCGGCGCCAGGGAGAGGATCTTCATGTATTCCTTGTCACGAAGCTCTCTTGCGACCGGCCCAAAAATACGGGTGCCGCAGGGATTCTTGTCCTCTTTGATCAGGACTGCGGCATTCTCATCGAAACGAACATAGGTGCCGTCGGTGCGGCGGACGCCCTTCGCGGTACGCACGATGACGGCGCGAACAACTTCGCCCTTCTTCACGGTGCCGCCGGGAGCCGCCTTGCGGACGGAGGCGACGATGACGTCGCCGATATTGCCGAACTTGCGTCTGGAGCCGCCGAGAATGCGGATGCATTTGATCTCCTTCGCGCCGGTATTGTCAGCAACTTTCAGATAAGATTCTTCTTGGATCATGAGTTGTCGACCTCCTTATTCAGCCTTCTTGATGATTTCAACGAGACGCCATCTCTTGTCCTTGGACAGGGGGCGGCACTCCATCACCTTAACGGTATCGCCGACGCCGCACTCGTTGTTTTCGTCGTGCGCCTTCAGCTTATAGGTTCTTTTTACGATTTTCTTGTACAGCTTATGCTGCACGCTGTCCTCAATAGCAACCACGATGGTCTTGTCCATCTTATCGGAGACGACCTGACCAACTCTGGTTTTGCGGAAAGCTCTTGTAGTTTCACTCATTTTCGCTTACCTCCTCAGATTGCGGTCTCTTTCTCACGAATAATTGTTTTGATGCGGGCAATGTCTTTCTTGACAGCGGCGATTTTGATCGGATTATCGAGCTGGTTCGTCGCATGCTGCATACGCAGGAAGAAGAGATCCTTCTTGAGATCCTTCACCTTTGCTTCCAGATCAGCCACGGACATGGCTCTGAGTTCTTTAGCCTTCATCATTATTCACCACCATTCTCAGATACTGCTTCCTCACGGGCGATGATCTTGGTCTTGATGGGCAGCTTGTGCTGTGCCAGACGAAGCGCTTCACGAGCGTCTTCTTCGGACACGCCGCCGATCTCGAACATGACCTTCTGCGCCTTGACAACTGCAACCCAGTATTCGGGAGCGCCCTTACCGGAGCCCATACGGACGCCGAGCGCCTTCTTGGAAACAGGCTTGTCGGGGAAGATTTTGATCCAGACCTGACCGCTTCTCTTGGTGTAACGGGTCATCGCGATACGAGCCGCTTCGATCTGGTTGCCGGTGATCCAGCCGGGCTCAACGGCCTGAATGCCGAATTCGCCGTAGGACACCTTATTGCCGCGAGAAGCCGCGCCCTTCATACGGCCGCGCTGTACTCGACGGAACTTTGTTCTCTTGGGCATTAACATTAGCGGTTGCCTCCTTCTCTGCGATCGTCACGGCGACGCTCGCCATTGAAAGGCTTCCGGTCGCCGCGGCGCTCGCCGCCCGGACGACGGTCGTCACGACGACGGTCGTTGCGGCGGTCACGACGGGGCGCTTCCGGAGCGGACTGGCGCAGCGTGGAGTTCAGGACCTCGCCCTTGTAGATCCACACCTTGCAGCCGATCTTGCCATAGGTGGTGTTTGCTTCCGCAAAGCCGTACTCAATGTCCGCACGGAGGGTCTGCAGGGGGATGGTGCCCTCGTGATAGGACTCGCTGCGGGCGATTTCCGCGCCGCCGAGACGGCCGCCGCAAGCGCACTTGATGCCCTTCGCGCCCAGACGGGTCGCTCTCTGCATCGCCTGCTTCATTGCACGGCGGAAGGAAATTCTCTTCTCCAGCTGCGCAGCGATGTTCTCTGCGACCAGCTGCGCGTTCAGATCCGGGCTGCGAACTTCAACGATGTTCAGAGCGACGGACTTGCCGATCTTCTGCTCAAGCTCCAGGCGGAGCTTTTCGATCTCCTGACCGCCCTTGCCGATTACGACGCCGGGGCGGGAGCAGTGCAGATTGATCTTAACGCGGGCGTTGCTGCGCTCGATCTCGATCTTCGCAATGCCTGCGGCAAAGAGTCTCTTCTTGAGATCCTTCCGGATGTTGTAGTCCTCAACGACCAGATCGCCGACCTTGTCGTTGCGGGCATACCAGCGGGAATCCCAGTCCTTGATTACGCCAACGCGCAAACCGTGAGGATTAACTTTCTGTCCCATAGTAACCTCCTTAAGCCTTCTCGCTCACGCCGATGGTGAGGTGCGTCGTTCTCTTGAGAATGCGATTGTATCTGCCTTTTGCTCTCGGTCTGCCGCGCTTGAGCGTGGGACCGGGATTTGCAACCGCGGTGGAGACGAAGAGCTTGTCAACGTCCATGCCGTGATTGTTCTCGGCGTTGGCGATCGCACTCTTGAGGAGCTTGAGCATGGGCTCAGAAGCTGCCTTCGGGGTCTGCATGATATATGCGCACGCGGTCTTCGCGTCCTTGCCGCGAATCATGTCGCAGAGGATCGAAACCTTGCGCGGAGAAATACGCAGGTATTTCAGATGTGCTTTTGCTTCCATGTCTTTCTCCTTCCTTACTTCGCGTTGGAGGTCTTGGAGCCGGAGTGACCGCGGAACGTTCTGGTGGGAACGAACTCGCCCAGCTTATGACCAACCATATCTTCTGTCACGTAGACGGGAACGTGCTTGCGACCGTCGTGGACAGCGATTGTGTGACCGACAAAGGAGGGGAAAATGGTGGAAGATCTGGACCAAGTCTTCAGCACTTTCTTTTCACCGGTTTTGTTGAGCTCTTCAACGCGCTTATACAGCTCAGGAGCAACAAACGGGCCTTTCTTAATGCTTCTGCTCATTATTCATTTCCTCCTTACTTACTGTTTCTGCGCTTGATGATGAACTTGTTGGTACGGTTCTTCGTCTTGCGAGTCTTGTAACCCATCGCCGGCTTGCCCCACGGGGTGACAGGACCGGGACGGCCGACCGGAGCGCGGCCTTCGCCGCCACCGTGCGGATGGTCGTTCGGGTTCATAACGGAGCCGCGGACGGTCGGGCGGATACCCATGTGACGGGTGCGACCCGCCTTGCCGATGTGGATGTTGCCGTGATCAATGTTGCCGACCTGACCGATGCAGGCGGTGCAGTTCAGCGGAATATAGCGGACTTCGCCGGAGGGCATTCTGACCTGCGCCAGACCCTTCTCCGTCTCCTTTGCCAGCAGCTGCGCCGCAACGCCTGCGCTGCGGACGAGCTGTGCGCCGGCGCCGGGCTGAAGCTCGATGTTGTGGATCACGGTACCGACGGGGATGTTCGCAATGGGCAGGCAGTTGCCGGGCTTGATGTCGGCTGCTGCGGATGCCAGAACGGTTGCGCCGGGCTTCAGACCGACCGGAGCCAGAATGTAGCGGAGCTCGCCGTCTTCGTACTTCACCAGAGCGATGAACGCGCTGCGGTTGGGATCGTATTCGATCCGCTCCACCACTGCCGGCATATCCAGCTTGCTGCGCTTGAAGTCAATGATGCGGTACTTTTTCTTGTTGCCGCCGCCGCGATGACGGACGGTGATTCTGCCGTAGCTGTTGCGACCGGAATGCTTCTTCAGGGTCTCAACAAGGCTACGCTCGGGCTTTGCCTTCTTATCTACGCCCTCAAACGCGGACACGGTCATGCCGCGGCGAGCGGGGGTATAAGGCTTGTAAGTTTTAATCGCCATTTTGCGTTACACTCCTTTAATTGAGATGGTTTAGACCATACCCTCGAAGAATTCGATGGTCTTGGAATCGGCGGTCAGCTTCACGACAGCCTTCTTGTAGGACGCGCTGCGGCCTTCCGGATAGCTGCCCTGACGGCGCTTCTTGCCGTCCATGCGGATGGTGGTGACCTTGTCGACCTTCACGCCGAAGATCTCGGAAACAGCCTTCTTGATTTCCGTCTTGTTCGCATCGTTTGCAACGATGAAAACGTACTTCTTCAGATCGGTCGCTTCCATGGACTGTTCGGTGATGACCGGTCGGATGATGATGTCGTATGCAGTCTTCATGCGAACACCTCCTCAATCTTCGCCAATGCAGCCTTATCGAGAACGAGCTTCTTCGCGTTCAGAACGTCGTAGACGTTGATAAGGTTTGCAAACGTGGTCTGTACGCCCGGCAGGTTGCGCGCCGAGAGGATCACGTTTTCGTTGACCTCGGCGGTAACGATGAGCGCCTTGCAGTCAGCGTTGACCGCGCTCAGGAAGCCGGCGAACTTCTTGGTCTTGATCTCGTCCATCTTGAGCTCGTCGATCACAACGATGTTCTCGGACTGAGCCTTCGCGCTCAGAACGGACTTCAGCGCCAGACGGCGGACCTTCTTGTTCAGCGTGTAGCTGTAGCTGCGGGGCTTCGGTGCGAACACGACGCCGCCGTGCGTCCACTGCGGGGCGCGGGTGCTGCCCTGACGGGCGTGACCGGTACCCTTCTGACGCCACGGCTTCTTGCCGCCGCCGGAAACCTCCGCGCGGGTCAGAGCGGACTGTGTGCCCTGACGGCAGTTTGCCAGATGGTTCTTCACAACGTCATGGACGACGGATTCGTTGGGCTCGATACCGAAAACAGCTTCGGAAAGTTCAACTTCGCCGACCTGCTTGCCGTTCATATCATAAACGTTCGTCTTCATAAGTTAACTCTCCTTTCCTTAGCCGTTTCTTGCGGAAGCCTTCTGCGGGTTACGGCCGGAAGCCTTCTGCGGGTTCTTGCTGATCGCGGTAGCGGCGGAAGCGACCTTGATCGTCTTGACGGTGCTCTTGATATACACGACGCCGCCCTTCGGACCGGGGATCGCGCCGCGGATGACGATCATGTTGAGGTCGGGATCGACCTTCACGACGTCGAGGTTCTGCACAGTGACCTGCTCAACGCCCATGTGACCTGCGCCGATGTGTCCCTTGAAGATGCGGGAGGGATCGGAGGAGGAGCCCATGGAGCCTGCATGACGGTGGACCGGACCGCCGCCGTGGCTGGTCGGGGTGCGCTGTGCGTTCCATCTCTTGATAACGCCCTGATAGCCATGACCCTTGGAGGTGCCGGTCACGTCGACGTGATCGCCCGCGGCGAACAGGTCAGCCTTGATCTCGGCGCCGACTTCGAGGTCAGCGGCGTTGTCGAGCTTGAATTCCTTGAGATGCTTCTTGGCAGAAACGCCTGCCTTCTTGAGATGACCGAGCTCCGGCTTGGACAGCTTCTTCTCGGCGACGTCGCCGTAAGCCAGCTGCACGGAAACATAGCCATCGTTTTCGATCGTCTTCTTCTGAGCGACGACACAGGGACCCGCTTCCACAACAGTAACGGGGATCACGTGGCCGTTCTCATCGAAGATCTGGGTCATGCCCACTTTCTTGCCGATGATTGCTTTCTGCATGTTTTTTTACTCCTTATTTTAGGTTATTGGTTGGCAAACTTGACCATTGGGCAGCCATTGGTTTACCAACGTGACCCGGGACCGCCTCGGCAGGCGGTCGGGGTTCGCTATAATTTAAATGTATAAATTACAGCTTTATCTCAATCTCAACGCCTGCGGGAAGGTCGAGGCCCTGAAGCGCTTCGATGCACTTCGCGTTCGGGTTGAGAATATCGATCAGTCTCTTATGGGTTCTGCGCTCGAACTGCTCACGGGAATCCTTGTACTTGTGAACAGCGCGAAGGATGGTGACGACTTCCTTCTTGGTGGGAAGGGGGATCGGACCGGATACGGATGCGCCGTTGCGCTTTGCGGACTCAACGATTTTCTCCGCGGTGGAGTCGATGAGCTGATGATCATAAGCCTTGAGGCGAATTCTGATCATGGTGTTTGCCATTTTGTGTTTCCTCCTTGAAATAACGTACTCAGTTTTCGTTGTCTCGCTGGGTACGGTCGAGGCGAATTTGCTGTACGCTTAACCGTGCGTATCACTCCGCGTCCATGAAAAACGACCGACTTGTGCCGGCCGTGCATTCCATTTGCGGCGATATACGCCACATACACAGATTACCTCAGCCGCCCGATGACCGGACATACTCCGCAGAAGTTACCGCCTTGCGGCGCAATCTCCTGCTTCATCGCAATGCAGGCGCAGTTACCCTAACTCGCGCGTGCCTGTCCATAATAATACACGCGCCCGTGAATGTCAAGAAGTTTTTTGTATTTTTCACAAATTTTTTCAAAAAATTTTGTGCGAAACACAGAAAATTCATTTTCACTTGCGCCGCGCTTCCATTTCTTGTATTTTTAGCGGATATTTATCCAAGCCGGCTTGCATTTTGTGAGAATCCTTGCTACAATAGGGCAATTAGGGGGTATAAATATGAGAATCGTCGTAAAGGTCGGCACCTCCACCCTCGCCCACGCGACGGGCAATCTGAATATCCGCCGCGCAGAGCAGCTTTGCAAGGTGCTGAGTGATCTGAAAAACGCCGGGAACGAAATCGTTCTCGTCTCCTCCGGCGCGATCGGCATGGGCGTAGGAAAGCTCGGTCTGCGGGAGCGTCCCGCCGACGTCCCCACAAAGCAGGCAGCCGCGGCGGTCGGTCAATGCGAGCTGATGTACGCCTACGACAAGCTTTTTTCCGAATATCATCACACCGTCGGACAGATTCTGCTGACCGGCAGCGATCTTCGGGACCAGCAGCGGCAGGAAAACTTCCACAACACCCTCTTCCGACTGCTTGCCCTCGGCGCGCTGCCGATTATCAACGAAAACGACACCGTTGCGACGGAGGAAATCGTGATCGGCGACAACGACACGCTCGCAGCTGTCGTTGCGCAAAGCGTACGGGCGGATCTGCTGATCCTGCTGTCGGATATTGACGGGCTCTATACCGCGAATCCGAAAACAGACGCCTCTGCTCGGTTGATCCATACCGTTGCGGAAATCACGGACGATATTCTTCGTCTGGCAGGCGGCAGCGGCTCCGCCCTCGGTACGGGCGGCATGGCGACCAAGCTCCGCGCAGCGCAGACGGTGACCGCCGTCGGGATCGACATGGTGATCGCCAACGGCGCAGCGCCGGAAATCCTGTACCGCATCGTGGACGGCGAGGCGGTCGGCACGCGTTTTATCGGGAGAAAATAACATGACGACACTGGAACAGATGAGGATGGCAAAGGCGGCGGCTCCCCTGCTCGCCTGCGCCGAAACAGAACGGAAAAACAGGGCGCTGCTCGCCATGGCAGATCAGCTTCTGGCGCAGACGCCGGAAATATTGAAGGCAAACGAAGCCGACATGGCAAAGGCGGCGGGCACAATCTCCCCCGTCATGCTTGATCGGCTGGCGCTGAACGAGCGCCGCGTCGCCGCCATGGCGGAGGGCATGCGGCAGGTCGCCGCCCTGCCCGATCCGGTCGGCGAGGTGCTTTCGCGGACCGTCCGTCCGAACGGACTCGTGATCGAGAAGACCGCCGTGCCGCTCGGCGTGATCGCAATCATCTATGAGAGCCGCCCCAACGTGACCTCGGACGCCGCCGCCCTGTGCGTCAAGAGCGGCAACGCATGCATCCTGCGCGGCGGCAAGGAGGCGTTCGGCAGCGCGTCTGCAATCGCGGCGGCACTGCAGGACGGGCTCGCCGCTGTCGGGCTGCCGCGGGAACTGGTGCAGCTCGTGCAGGACGCCTCGCGCGAAAGCGCGGCGGAGCTGATGCGGGGCGTCGGCTATATCGACCTGCTGATCCCGCGCGGCGGCGCGGGGCTGATCCGCGCCTGCACGGAAAACGCCAAGGTCCCCTGCATTCAGACCGGCACGGGCATTTGCCATATCTACGTCGATCGCGCCGCCGATCTGAAGATGGCGGTCTCCATGATTGAAAACGCAAAAACGAGCCGTCCCTCCGTCTGCAACGCCGCCGAGGTTCTGATCGTCCACCGCGCCGTCGCCGCGGACCTCCTGCCGATGCTGAAGGAAGCGCTCGTCACGCGGCGCGCGGCGGAGGGGAAGGTTCCCGTGGAATTCCGCGCCGACGGGGAAGCCGTCGCCTATCTCGGCGTTCCGGCGGATGCGCAGGATTTCGACACGGAATTTCTGGACTATATCATGGCGGTCAAAACCGTCGGCTCCGTCGACGAGGCGATCGCGCACATCGCCGCGCATTCCACGGGGCACAGCGAGGCGATCGTCACGAACGATCCTGCAGCGGCGGAACGATTCGTCCGCATGGTCGACAGCGCCGCCGTCTACGTCAACGCCTCCACCCGCTTCACCGACGGCGGAGAATTCGGGCTCGGCTGTGAAATGGGCATTTCCACGCAAAAGCTCCACGCGAGAGGTCCGATGGGACTGCGGGAGCTGACCGCATACAAGTATATCGTCCGCGGCAGCGGACAGCTTCGTTGAGGAGAATCGTATGGAAAAAATCGGATTTATCGGTATCGGCAATATGGGCGGCACGCTGGCAAAAATCGCGATTCGCTCCTACGGCGGGCAGAACGTCATCGTCAGCAGCCGCACGATGGAAAAGGCGCGGCAGTTTGCCGATGAAAACGGCTGCGTCGCAGTGCGCAACGGCTCGCTCGCCGAGCGCGCCGCCATGATTTTCCTCGGCGTGAAGCCGCAGAAGATGACGGCGCTGTTTGAAGAGCTCGCACCCGTGCTGTCCAGCCGGTATGACCGCTTCGTGCTGGTGACGATGGCGGCAGGTCTGACCTGCGAGAGGATCGCGCAAATGGCGGGGGGCGACTATCCCGTCATCCGCATCATGCCCAACACGCCCGCGCTGGTCGGGCAGGGCGTGATCCCCTACTGCGGGAATGAAAAGGTCACGCAGGAGGATTATGCCCTGCTGGAGCGAGCGCTGTCCGGCGCGGGACTGGTAACGCCGCTGTCGGAAACCATGATCGACGCGGCAAGCGCCTTATCCGGCTGCGGTCCCGCCTTTGTCTATATCTTCATTGAAGCGCTGGCGGACGCCGCCGTTTCCTGCGGACTGACGCGCGGCAGGGCGCTGGAATTCGCCGCGCAGACCGTGCTCGGCGCGGGAAAAATGGTGCTGGAGACCGGGCGGCATCCCGGTGAACTCAAGGACGCCGTCTGCTCCCCCGCCGGAAGCACCATCGCCGGCATCCGGGCGCTGGAGGACGGCGGCTTCCGCTCTGTCGCGCAAAGCGCGGTGATCGCCTCCTTCCATCGCGCGAAGGAGCTCGGAAAATAGCATATAAGCAAAAAAAGAAAGGGCGCGCTGCAGTTCCGTTTTGCAACGCGCTCTTTCTTTTATCGCGCTTATTCCGCAGGCGAGGGTTCCTCGTCGAGCGCCACCGTTTCCTCCTCGAAGCGCTCCTCTTCCGGCGTTTCCTCCCGCTGCGCAACCGCGTCCAGACCGGACGGTGGGATTGCAAAGGCGATGCTATCCTTTTCCTCGCCGGGCGTCCTTCGCAGCGCCCACAGCAGGCTGCGAATCTCCAATGCGCCGGTTTCCTCGTCCTGCTTCACGCTGTAAGGGATCGCGCTTGCCACAAGCGCGCCGAGACAAAAGCCGCCGATAAATTTGCCAAAGCCTTTCATTGTGTTCACCTCATTGATAGATTTCTGCAATGACTTCCACTTCGACCAGCGCGCCCTTCGGCAGCGCCGCAACGGCGACGCAGCTTCTTGCGGGATTGCCGGTGAAATACTTTGCATAAACCGCGTTGAACGCGGCGAAGTCGCCCATATCCTTGAGGAAGCAGAGCGTCTTGACCGCCTTTTCAAAGGAGCTGCCCGCCGCGGTCAGGACGGCGCCCAGATTCTTCATCACCTGCTCGGTCTGTCCGGCGACGTCCTGCGCAACAAGCTCGCCCGTTTTCGGATCTATGGGGATCTGACCGGACGTGTAGACCAGATTGCCGACCTTCATCGCCTGCGAATACGGACCGATCGCCGCGGGGGCGTTTTCCGTAAAAACCTTTTCCAATGCGATACCCTCCGTTATTCCTTGATTCTGTTGCGAATGTAGTCCGCAACCTCGCGCGGCTTGATGCCGAGCACCACCGAGAATTCGTCGTCCAGCAGCTTCTGCGCGTCGCGGAGCATCTGCTCGTCGTTCGTGCGCAGGCGCTTGCCGACGGTCTGGAGATTTTGCCTGCGCAGATACAGGACGCGCACCATGGACAGCAGCTCGCGCCGGTCAGCGCCGACTAAAACGCGCTGGAATTCTGCCTTGCGCCGGGATGCGTCGTCGATCCAGTCCTCGTCCGCCTCGTTGACCTCGTCGATCATTTTGTTGATCTGCTTTTTTGTCAGCAGCGGGCGCATCCGCGACGTCAGCAGTTCGTTTTTAACCGGAACGAAAACGGTCGAGCCTTCCCGGTAGATCGGGCGCAGAACGTAATACTCCGCAGTTTCCCGATTCACTTTCATCTCGCGTATCTCTTCCACGCGGCATACGCCTTCCGTGCCGTAGAACACGGTTTCACCGACCTGATACATATTCCGCTCCCCTTCCGTGCTTTATAGCTCCATTATAGCAGATTTTTGGAAGATTTGTCAAAGAAAAAATCCGCAGATTTTTACAAAAATATCCCTCTGCGCAACTTTTGCCGCGCAGAGGGAACGCTTTAATCGACCACCTGATAGCCGGCGTCGAGCACCGCCTTGCGCAGCGCCGCGGGATCGGCGGTTCCGGTCACGGTCGCACGCTTGTCTTCCAAGCTGACCTCGACCGTTTCCACGCCCTCGACTGCCTGCAGCGCCTTCTCGACAGTCGCTCTGCAGTGCATGCACATCATGCCTTCGATTTGGATCGTCATTGCTTCTTCTCCTTTCGGGATCGTCTGATATTTCGGTCGGAACGAGCGCAGCCGCAGCGCATTGCTGACCACGCAGACGGAGCTGAAGCTCATTGCGGCGGCTCCGATCATCGGGTTAAGCAAGCCCAGCGCGGCAACGGGGATTCCGACGCTGTTGTAGAAAAATGCCCAGAACAGATTCATCTTGATATTGCGGATCGTCGCGCGGCTCAGCGCGATTGCCGCGGCAACGTCGGTCGGATCGCTGCGCATCAGCACGACGTCCGCCGCCTCGATGGCGATGTCCGTGCCCGCGCCGATGGCGATGCCGACGTCGGCGCGCACCAGCGCGGGCGCGTCGTTAATACCGTCGCCGACCATGGCGACCCTGCGTCCGCTCTCCTGCAGAGCGGCAATTTCTTTTTCCTTGTTGGCGGGAAGAATCTCCGCGCTGATCCCGTCGACGCCGAGCCGGTCCGCAATCAACTGCGCCGCGGCGCGGCTGTCGCCGGTCAGCATATTGACCGTCAAGCCCATGCCGTGGAGGGTCTGCACGGCGGTCTTCGCCGTCTTCTTTTCCGTATCCGCCATGGCAAGAAGTCCGAGATATTCTCCCTTCGCGCCGCAGAACAGCAGCGTGCCGGCGGGAAACGCCTGCGGCGGAACGGAAACGCCGTTTTCCTCCAGATAGCCGAGGTTACCGCAGAACCAGTCCTTCCCATCCATGTGGCAGGTCACGCCTCTGCCCGGTGCAGCCTCGAAGCGCTCCGGCGTCGGCAGATCAATGCCGCGCCGCTTGCACTCCGCGACGGCTGCCGCCGCGATCGGATGCTCCGAATATTGTTCCATTGCGCCTACGGTCGCAAGCAGCCGCTCCGGCTGATCGGCGCGAACCTCAGTAACGAAGAGCTTTCCCTCCGTCAGCGTGCCGGTCTTGTCCATGGCGACCGTATCGACACGGTGCAGAGTTTCCAGCGCCTCCGCCGAGCGGATCAGGATGCCGAGCTTCGCGCCGCGTCCCGTTGCGACCATGATCGCAACCGGCGTCGCCAGTCCCAGCGCGCACGGGCAGGAAATCACCAGCACGGAGATCGCCGCCGAGAGCGCGGCGGAGAGTTCTTTCCCCAGCAGCATCCATACGGCAAAGGTCAAAAGCGCGATACCGATGACGACGGGCACGAACACGCCCGCCACCTTGTCCGCCAAGCGGGAGATCGGCGCTTTGGAGCTGCCCGCCTCCTCAACCAGACGAATCATCTGCGCAAGGGTCGTATCCTCGCCGACCTTGTCGGCGCGGAAGGTCAGAACGCCCGTCTGATTGACCGTGGCGGCGGCAAGCGTGTCGCCAACGCGCTTATGCACCGGCAGGCTTTCGCCCGTCAGTGCGCTCTCGTCCACGTCGGACTCACCCTCCAGCACCGTGCCGTCCACCGGAATGCGCGCGCCGGGACGCACCTGCACCGTATCTCCCTGCCGCACCTCGGCGGTCGGAAGCTCGGTCCACGCGCCGTCTCGCTCGACCAGCGCGGTTTGCGGGGATAAATCCATCAGCGCGGTGATCGCCTCGCCGGTTTTGCCCTTCGAGCGGGTTTCAAAGTACTTGCCGAGGGTCACGAGCGTCAATATCATCGCGGCGGATTCATAATAGAGATCGCCTGCCTGCATGCCGAGCAGCAGCCGAACGGTCACGACGACGCCGTAGACCAGCGCCGCGCCGGAGCCGACCGCGATCAACGTATCCATGTTCGGACCGCCGTGCAGAAGGGTTTTCACGCCCTTGATATAATAGGTGCGGTTGACGATTACCACGGGCAGCGTCAGCGCAAGCTGCAAAAGCGCGCCGCGCGCGGTATCGTGCAGCGCATGCGTCAGCGGCAGTCCGATCATGTGTCCCATGGAGAAATACATCAGAATCAACAGCAGAGGGATCGAGACGAACAGGCGCAGCCGCATGCTTTTCAGCGCTTCCGCCTGCGCCCTGTTTTCCCGCTTGGCGGTTTTCGTCTGCTTTTCCGCGCCGTAGCCGGCGGCAATGACGGCGGCGATGATGTCCTCGGACGAAAGGCGCGTTTCATCGTATTCGATTTCCATTGAGCCGGCGAGCAGGTTGACCTCGGAGGATTTTACGCCCTCCAGCTTCTCCGTCGCCCGCTGCACTCTGGCAGAGCAGGCGGCGCAGCTCATGCCCGTTACACAGTAACGCTCCTTCATTTGATCCCCTCCGCATGGTTTCTGTTTGATACTATATCATTGTATAGGAAGGAAAGCAAGCGGCTTCTTGCATTTTGCGCCGCGCTCCGTTATGATAGAAAAAAACGGAGGCGATCTTATGGCGGACAGCATCCCGATCCTGTATGAAGACGACGTGTTTCTCGTCTGTGTCAAGCCGCGCGGTCTCCTGTCGGCAAAGGACGCGTCCGGCAAGCCGGCGGTCACGGACGGGCTCCCCGGCGGTCTGTACCCCGTGCACCGGCTCGACCGCGAGGCGACCGGTCTGATGGTCTTTGCAAAAACCGCCGCCTGCGCCGCCTTCCTGTCCGACGCGATGGGCAAGACCGCGTGCAAGGAGTACCTCGCCCTCTGCGAGGGGCAGCCCGCCCCCTCCGGCGAGCTGACGGACCTGCTGTATCACGACCGCGTCAAGAACAAAACCTACGTAGTTGATCGCAAACGGAACGGCGTGCGCGAGGCGCGGCTTTCCTACGAGGTCCTGCGCGGCGGGGACGTTTCCCTGCTTCACGTCATTCTGCACACCGGACGCACGCATCAGATCCGCGTGCAGTTCGCCTCCCGCGGGCACCCGCTCTGCGGCGACCGCAAATACGGCGCGAAAACGGGCGGCGATTTGCAGCTTTACGCATGGCGGCTCACGCTGCCGCACCCCGACGGCGGAACGCTCTGCTTCACGCTGCCCGACTGCCCGCTGTGGAAAGGATAAGCCCATGTCTTTGACCTTGTTCCTCATACGCCCCGTGCCGACGCTGCTCGTCGCGGTCTACTATTTCTTTTTCCTGCGCCGCGCCGCGAAGTTCTGGGGCGCGCCGGTGAAAAAGCGATACGTCGTTCTGCTGATCGCGGTCGTTTCCCTGCTGATCGGCTGCGTGATGCTGCGCCTGCGCGGGATTGCCGTGCTGTTCGTTCTGTTCGTGATGCTGTTCGGGCTGCTGCTGGACTTCGTCCACCTTCTGCTGCACTATCCGCTGCGCAGGACGAAGTGGAGTGCCATCTGGCGGTGCGGGCTGGTCCCCGTGCTGATCGCCGCCCTCCTGCTCCCTTACGGCTATTTCCACATGCGCGACGTGCGCGAAACGACCTATACCCTCGTCAGCGACAAGATCGAAACGCCGGTCAGAGTTCTCTTCGTTTCCGATCTGCACCTCGGCACCGCTATGGACGCGGCGCGTCTTCAGACATACTGCGATCAAATGCAGGCGGTACAGCCCGATCTGGTCGTCCTCGGCGGCGACATCGTGGACGAGGCGACGGAGGAATCCGAGATGCGGGCGGCGTTTGCCGCCTTCGGCGCAATCGAGAGCACCTACGGCACGTACTACATCTACGGCAACCACGACCGCGCGAATTACAACAGCGCGCGAACGTACGGCACGCAAGAGCTGAACGACGCGATCGCCGGCAGCGGGATTACGATCCTGCGCGACGAAACGGCGCAGGTCGGCGAGCTGACGCTCTACGGCGCGGAGGACCGTTCCGTCCGCAGCCGTCTGTCTGCCGCGGCGCTGCTGCAGGGCGCGGAAAACGACCGTTTCTCCCTCGTTCTCTCCCACCAGCCGTCCGGCGCGGAGGACTATGCCGCCGCGGGCGCGGACCTGATGCTCTCCGGTCACACGCACAACGGGCAGATCTGGCCCATCGGCTATATCAACGCCCTGCTCGGTCCGAAATACGGCGAATACCGCTTCAACGATATGACGCTGATCGTGTCCTCCGGCATCTGCGGCTGGGGCTACCCGATCCGCACGCAGGGCGTGAGCGAATACGTCGTCGTCGATCTTCTGCCCGCGGAATGATTTTCCTTGTAAAACAGCCCTCGGTGTCGTATAATATAGGTTGAAAAATGCAATGGAGGCTTTTCTATGGCAATCCGCAAACGGCTGGACGCCTATCTGGTGCCCGGAAAACATATTCATCTGATCGGCATCGGCGGCGTTTCCATGCGTCCGCTCGGTCTCGTTCTGCGCGGCATGGGCATGACCGTGACCGGCTCGGACATGAACTCCTCCGTATCGACCGACGAGCTGATCGCCAAGGGAATTGAAGTGCACATCGGTCACAAGGCGGAAAACATCGAGGGCGCGGACTGCATCATCCGTACCGCCGCGGCGCATAATGATAACCCGGAAATCGCCGCCGCCCGCGCGCTGGGCATTCCGGTCTTTGAGCGCGCGCAGGCGTGGGGCTTGATTATGCGCGAATACAAGAACGCCATTTGCATCTCCGGCACCCACGGCAAGACGACCACCACCTCCATGATTACACACATCTTCATGGAGGCAAAGCGTGATCCGACCGTCATGCTCGGCGGCTACCTGCCCCTCCTGCACGCCGGTCATCGCGTCGGAAACGGCGACACTGTCATCATGGAAAGCTGCGAATACTGCGACTCGTTCCTGAACTTCTACCCGACCGTCGCCGTCGTCAACAACATCGAGGCGGATCATCTGGACTATTTCAAGGATCTGGAGGCGGTGGAGCGCTCCTTCCGCAAGTTCGCGGGGCTTGTGCCGCGTACGGGCTACGTGATCGCCAACGGCGACGACGAAAACACCGTCGCCACGCTTGCGGACCTCCACTATCTCTCCTTCGGCATCGATCCGAAGAACGATATTCACGCGGAGAAGCTATCCGACGACCTGCGCTCGTTCGACGTGGTCTGCTGCGGCAAGCCCTACTGCCACGTGGAGCTGAACGTCTACGGCAGGCACAACGTCTATAACGCCCTCGCGGCGGCTGCCGCCGCCTACGTGATGGGCGTGGAGGGCGAGGCGGTCACGCGCGGACTTGCCTCCTTCCGCGGCGCGGGTCGCCGCATGGAGCACAAGGGATCCTTCAACGGCGCGGAGGTCTACGACGACTACGCCCACCATCCGGGCGAGCTGAAATCGCTGATCGACGCGGTTCAGACCATGGGCTTCCGGCGCATCATCGTCGCCTTCCAGCCGCATACCTACACCCGCACGAAGGCGCTGTTCGACGACTTTGTCACGCAGCTCCGGCGCGTGGACGTGGCGGTGCTGGCGGAAATCTACGCCGCAAGAGAGAGCAACAAGACCGGCATCTCCTCCGCCGACCTTGCCGCGAAGATCGACGGCGCGGTCTTCTTTGAAACGCTGCCGGAGGTCGCCGCGTATCTGAAATCCATCGCCCGCGAGGGGGATATCATTCTCACCGTCGGCGCCGGCGACATCTATAAAGCGGGAGAAATGCTCCTGAAGGAAGGAATGATTCTGTGAATATTGCTGTTTTCGACGCCAAAAGCTACGACGTTCCCTGCTTTGAAAAAAGCGGCGCGGCGCATGGCGTCACATTCAAGTTCTTTGAAACCAAGCTCAGCGAGGACACGGCAAAGCTCGCGAAGGGCTTTGACGGCGTCTGCGTGTTCGTCAACGACGCGGTGAACGCCGCCGTGATCGACCGTCTGTACGACTACGGCATCCGTCTGATCGCTCTGCGCTGCGCGGGCTTCAACAACGTCGATCTGCAGCGCTGCTTCGGCAAAATCCACGTCGTCCGCGTTCCCGCCTACTCGCCCTACGCGGTCGCGGAGCACGCGATGGCGCTGCTTCTGACCTCCAACCGCCGCATCCACAAGGCGTATATCCGCACGAAGGACTTCAATTTCCGTCTGGACGGACTGACCGGCGTCGATCTGCACGGCAAGACCGTCGGCGTGATCGGCACGGGCAAGATCGGCAGGGTGTTCATCGACATCTGCCGCGGCTTCGGAATGAAGGTCATCGCCTACGACAAGTTTCCTGCGGAAAACACGGGGATCGACTACGTGTCGCTCGAAGCGCTCTTTGCGCGCAGCGACTTCATCTCCCTGCACTGCCCGCTGACGGAGGACACCTATCATCTGATCGACGCAGACGCCATCGCGCAGATGAAAAAGGGCGTGTATCTGATCAACACCTCCCGCGGCGCGCTGATCGACGCGGAGGCGCTGCTGGAGGGCATCAAGGCGCGCAAGGTCGGCGCGGCGTGTCTGGACGTGTACGAAGAGGAGTCCGATCTCTTTTTCGAGGATTTCTCCGGGCACATCGTCGAGGACGACACGCTGGCGCGGCTGATCTCCATGCCGAACGTGATTGTCACCTCCCATCAGGCGTTTCTCACGCAGGAGGCGCTGCAGAACATCGCCGACACCACGGCGAGCAACATCCGCTCGTTCTTCGAAGACGGGATTTGCGAAAACGAGGTCTGCTACAAGTGCGGCGACCTCGGCGCGTGCCGAAAACAGAGAAAAGAAAAGTGCTTCTGAACAGCAAAAGACGGCTGCTGCAACCGCAACAGCCGTCTTTTCCTTTGCTTATCGCTTCGGCAGCAGGGCGAGGCTCTTGGCGATGTCCTCGTCCGTGGGGATATAATCCTTCATGTCGCCGTCGTTGTACTTCTGATAGGCGACCAGATCGAAATAGCCCGTGCCGGTCAGACCGAAGACGATGTTCTTCTCCTCGCCCGTTTCCTTGCACTTGAGCGCCTCGTCGATTGCGACGCGAATGGCGTGGCTGCTCTCCGGCGCGGGGAGAATGCCCTCGACGCGGGCAAACTCCGTCGCCGCCTCGAAAACAGAAGTCTGCTCGACGCTCGTCGCCTCGATCAGTTTGTCGTCGTAGAGCTGGGAGACGATGCTGCTCATGCCGTGGTAGCGCAGACCGCCCGCGTGGTTGGCAGACGGGATGAAGGAGCTGCCGAGCGTATACATCTTGGCAAGCGGGCAGACCATGCCGGTATCGCAGAAATCGTAGGCGTATCTGCCGCGCGTCAGGCTCGGACAGGACGCCGGCTCGACCGCGATGATGCGCATATCCGTCTCGCCGCGCAGCTTCTGCCCGACGAACGGGGAAATCAGACCGCCGAGGTTCGAGCCGCCGCCGGCGCAGCCGATGATGATATCGGGCTTGATATCGTATTTTTCCAGCGCAGCCTTGGTCTCCAGACCGATGACAGACTGGTGCAGCAGGACCTGCGACAGGACGCTGCCGAGAACGTAACGGTAGCCGTCCTGCTTGACCGCCGTCTCCACCGCCTCGGAAATCGCGCAGCCGAGGGAGCCGGTCGTGCCGGGGAACTCGGCGTTGATCTTCCTGCCGATCTCCGTCGTCATGGACGGCGACGGGGTGACCGACGCGCCGTAGGTGCGCATGACCTCGCGGCGGAAGGGCTTCTGCTCATAGGAAACCTTGACCATGTAGACCTGACAGTCCAGCCCGAAATAGGAGCAAGCCATAGACAGCGCCGTGCCCCACTGCCCCGCGCCGGTTTCCGTCGTCACGCCCCTGAGTCCCTGCATCTTCGCGTAGTACGCCTGCGCGATCGCGGAGTTGAGCTTGTGACTGCCGGAGGTGTTGTTGCCCTCGAATTTGTAGTAGATATGCGCCGGCGTGCCGAGCTTTTTCTCCAGACAGTACGCCCGCACCAGCGGCGACGGACGGTACATCTTATAGAAGTCGCGGATCTCCTGCGGGATGGGGATATACGCGTTGTCACAGTCCAGCTCCTGCATCGCAAGCTCGCGGCAGAACACCTGCGACAGCTCGTCGAGCGTCATCGGCTTGCCCGTCGCGGGATTCAGCAGCGGCGCGGGCTTGTTCTTCATGTCGGCACGGACGTTGTACCATGCCTTCGGCATCTCCGATTCTTCCAGATAGATTTTGTACGGGATTTCCATTTGCTGTTTCTCCTTTCGCTATTTCGGGAGAGGATACAAAAATCCTGTCCCAGTTTGTTTGCTGGGACAGGATGTTAGTCCTGCGGTGCCACCCGGCTTGGCGCATTGCGCCCACTTATGCGTACTTGCATACGCTGACTTTGTTAACGAAGAGTCGCTCCGTCTCGCCTACTGCAATTCAGCTCGCCCTCCGACGCCCATTCTGTCCGTACTTCCCTGCCGCGTTCCCACCATCGGCGGCTCTCTGTGCGTTCCGCTGCGGACATACTCACTCGTCATCTGCGGTTTCTTGTATTAAAGCACATTCCGTCCGCTTTGTCAATACCGTTTTTTTGCCGTTCCCGCTTGACTTGTTTTTTGCCGTTCCCGCTTGACTTGCCGGCGGCAGCGCGGTAAGATAAACGAGAAGAAAAAAACAGGTGGTTTCTACTATGCAATTCAACGGTTTTCTGTTTTTTGTGATCGTCATCTGTGTCGGCTACCTTTCCGTGAAGAGCCGGCTCGTTCCGGAGAGCGCGACCGACGTGCTGCCCCCGCTGCTCCT
>Ga0265301_10002003_pt1 | contig 24783 bp, 26 predicted proteins | sample AusTroGonzalo_MG_2_FD_193488 | JGI IMG/M metagenome (GOLD analysis project Ga0265301, IMG submission 193488) | Bovine rumen microbial communities from tropical cattle in Woodstock, Queensland, Australia - Gonzalo_04 | ecosystem: Host-associated > Mammals > Digestive system > Stomach > Rumen ... | reverse complement strand
TCGAAGCTGATACTTATACGCTTGCTTTATCTGCATACTATGATTATACTTGGTCTATGGAAAAAGTCAATGATGTTAGACACGGTAGACATTGTGTTTTTAAGATGCACGCCCATTTGGTCTTTGTTACTAAATATCGGGGAAAAGTTTTTACACGAGAAATCCTCGATGAGCTTAAACTGATTTTTGCAAAAGTTTGCTCCGATTTTGAATCAGAATTGGATAATTCATCAACAAATCTTTCTCTGTTCGGAACTGTGATAGAATCTCTACGAACATCGTAAAAAGCTTGGTTGCTTCTCTTGTCCTCTTTGATTGAAATTTCCGCGTTTTTTAATACATTTTCGCATGCTGGGATAATTTCAAACTCTTTTAAATCCTCTTCTTTTTCCTCAAATTTCGGAGTTCCTTCAATTTGTTCAAAATTAAAGACTCTGAAAAATTTCTCACAAAATATCGGTTTCTCTCCTTCCAAAATCTCGCCGTTTTCGTCGGTTTTTTCAATAAAACAGACGTGGCGAATAAGATATCCATGGCTTCCTTTTTTAATTTTCCAGCCTTTGTCTTTCGCCTGGTTAAAAGTACAATATCTCGGGTCTTCGTACGTATTCAAACACAAACGCAACACATTAAGCCCTCTGTATTCGTGCCCTGTTACGCCGTTTTTCAATGTATATTGACTGCCGCTCCATGCTTTTTGCCATGGGGCAGTCCCCTCCTCCATCGCCTGTATGAATTTCTCCGCGATCTCGTCTTTAAAATCTTTCATAATTTGAACTCCTCTCTAGAAATACGCTCTCTCAAAATCACCATTTTTGTTCCGCAAGAGCGATGCGGAACAAGCGTATTTCCGAGAAAATCAAAAAAAGCGCAGCGGTTCACAATGACAACACGGGAGCAACCGAAGGTGCGAATGGAGCGGGCAGGAAATTGTGAATTTTGAGGATTTGCTCCATACGCGCAAATGTTCGCTTCGCTTTTCGGAACAAAATCCTTTCATTTGCGAAATTCCCTGAATTTCGACCGATTAAATTTGTTAGTTCTGCCACTGAAATTGATAGTTTTTCTGATTAAATTTGTTAGTTCTGCCATTGAATCCGCAGAACTCTATCAAGGAGCAAGACATCAGCTTCTGACGCGCTATGCTTGTCACCATCCGAATCTTCTGGCATATCGTTGCTGCGCAAACTTGAAGATTCAGAGGTAAAAACTTCTTAACGACAGTAAAATCATCGAATTCCTAAAAAATAAGCGACTGTCAATTGTAAGTTTGTTTCAAAAAATTCTTACTTACCGTTCAATTTCCCAATGACCTGATTTGTTTGACCCTACACGTTTGATAAGCCTTTTTGCTTTTAATGATGCCAAAGTTCTGTTAATTGTCCGAAGTGACTTGTTGGTTTTCTCTATTAAATCCGAAGAGGTATATCGGGGATTTTTCATCAACAGTGAAAGTATACTCTCTTCTAAGCTGTTTATTGTGCCATTTGTAGTGCCATTTATTGTGCCATTCGATTCTTCAGTATTACGATCTGACCTAGAAAACTCCATTGTGAAGACAGAATCATCGTTGATATAGGAAATTTTTTCCTTTCCACATAAGGAATAGATCTTTCTGAGTCCAGAGCCAAATGTCTCCACGTCTTTACACAAATATAATATGCGAGCAATCATTGCATTACGCAAAAACGAATGTACATCTCGTTTAAAAAAATCGATCGGTCGATATTCATTAGCAAAAGAGCCTGGATTGGTGATAGAAATCCTATTGGAAAAAATGTCTATTTCATGTTGTACCGCGATATCATATCGGGCGTGAGCAAAGCAATTTACTATCGCTTCACGCAAAGCTTCAAGCGGAATTTCTGGAATTTCATTTCTTTGAATACCATCCTTTCCTAATTCAACTCGCCAGCGGATATTTTTAATTACGAATTTGAACGCGGCATCAATCAACTGAAATATATTTCCTTCTTCTCTGACGATATCAAGAAAAGTATCTTTACGACTTGTAGCAAATACCGCCATTTTCAGAGTAAGTGGACGGTTTTTTGAAAACAGCATTCTACCTGCATTCGTGAGTTTTCCTAAACGGATTAAATCGAGTTTTTCCAGAAGAATTTGGGCATCAGGAGTATTTTCATCGAGCAAGCTTTTATCGAGAACAAAAGTATCAAAAGGCATTTCAGGAAGACGATTGCAGGAAACCGCCTGATCGTAAAATTTACTTAACACAATTTCGTCTACATCAGATACTGTTTCGTCGGTTAGTTTGCTTTCCCAATTTTCTTCATACTCTTTGTCGATCATTAATCTGCGAAGTTCAGATGGATTCAATTCCCTATCTTCATCTGCTGTACGTATATAATATTTTCCGAATGCAGAATAAGGAATATCATTTCCCTCAAAATCCACTCTAATCACTTCTGTGCCTGAAATAGTTTTCAAAGAAATTGTCGGAAATATCTGTGGTTTGATCGCTTCAAATATTTTTCGGGAAACATCGCGAATAGTAGAATCAGTAATGGTAAAATTATGCGGTGTACCGTCATTTTTTACTCCAAAATATAACGTCCCCTTTCTATGTTTGTTTAAAATGCTGGAAATGGAAACCATACCCTCATTGAGCTCACCAGTAGTTCTCTTAAATTCTGTGATTTCATCTTCTTTCTTCATTAAAACACCCTCCTGTAACACAGGTTATTATAAAACATTTGGCATAATAAATAAACAAAAATGGCATAATAAATGGCACAATAACAAAGACTTTAAATTTATCCTTCGCCCCTGGTCTATGTTAATTAATTTTTGCCGCCTGTTTTAATTAATTTTAAGTTCCATGTTTTTGTTAAATATTTTATTATACTTAGGGTATCGGAGAAGTTAATTATGATTATTGGATACGCGAGAACCTCCAGCAAGCATCAAGAAGCTGGTTTAGAGGATCAAATTGATCAACTTATGAAAATCGGGTGCAAGAAGATTTTTTCGGAGCAGGTCAGCTCTGTCGCTCAGCGCGATGAGCTGGACCGAGCGTTGGATTTCGCGCGCGAGGGAGACACTTTCGTCGCGACCAAGCTGGACCGTCTTGCCAGATCGGTTGCGAATTTTTTGGAAATCCAAAAAGCTCTGGCTGAAAAGTCGGTAAATCTCCGAATTCTCGACCTCAACTTGGACACTTCCACTCCAATGGGAGAGATGGTGCTGGGGGTTCTGGCTTACGTCGCACAATTCGAGCGCAAAATCATGCTGGAACGCCAAAAAGTCGGGATTGCCAAGGCGAAATCGGAAGGGAAATTTCGCGGACGTCCGAAAAACGAGAAACTGCTGAAACGTATGGACGCCGAAATCGCCGCTTACGATCGCACCAACCCGCGCTCGCTCACTATCAAGCAAATCGCCGAAAAGCTGGGAATTTCGTACGTGTATGTGTATCGGCGGATGAAACAAGTCGCACCCGAAAAAATTCGGCACAGAACTTCCAAACGCGACATAATCGAAAACGTGTTCGATGGCGACGAAGAACTCTACTCCGCCGCTCAGCTTCTCGAGAGAAAAAAGCAGAAATATGCAAAATCTGTAAAGAAAGAACGAATCTAGAAAGAGTCACCTGCTCTACTTTCAAGTTAAAAGTTGTTTTACAATGATGGTCTAGATCCAACTTTTAATTTTCAGTTTTTTGAATAGATATTCAAAACTCCAAGCTGTCAGCATTCAAAAGAAAATCTTTTAATCCTATTATCGTTATTCCATAGTCGTCCTGATAAATCGGTGTATTTTCCTTTGTTATTATGATTTTTTTGAAAGAATCGCGAATATTAATCAAAGATCTTTTTTCCTGAAATCTTTTATCCTCTGTCGGCATGGATAGGGCTGATTGAATGTAATATCTTTTGCTTGCATTATTCACAACAAAGTCTACCTCTATTTTTTTTTCAATGTATCTTTCTGATTTTTCTAAGATTTCTACTTCTCCGACATCAACTTGATATCCTCGAATGTTCAGCTCATTGTAAATGACATTTTCCATGAGATGAGTTTCTTCAAATTGACGGAAATTTAAGCATGCATTGCGTAATCCAACATCTGCAAAATAATATTTGACGGTGTATTGATATATTTCTTTCCTTTGATATCGTAACGCAAAGCTTTGTCGAGAATGAAGGCGTCCTGCAGATAATCTAGATACTGCTTAATTGTAGGAGCAGTTAATGTTTTCTTTTTCACACTTTTGAATGTGTCAGCAAGCTTTTTGGGATTGGTCAAACTTCCAATATTTGATGCAATAATATTTACTAATTCTTCCAATTCTTCATTGTTTTTGATTTTGTTTCGAGCTTCGATATCTTTCATGTAAGTTTCTTTAAACAGATCCTTCAAATACTTCGTTTTTTCTTCTGTTGTGGAAAAATTGAAAATTGCTGGCATACCTCCGTATACACAATAATCCGTCCAGGCTTCATTCCAATCGCCCTTCTTTTCCGAAAAGAATTCGGAAAAACTTAACGGATAAATTCTGATTTCATCTCCTCGACCTCTGAACTCCGTAACTACATCACTGGATAAAAATTTCGAGTTACTGCCGGTTACATAAACGTCTAAGTTTTTGATACGCAAAAATCCATTCAATACGCTAACGAATTTATCCATCATTTGTACTTCATCGAGCAACAAATAATACATCTGATCATCTTGAATACGAGAGGTTACGTAGTTGTAGCATTCGTCTGGATTTTGATACTTTTCATCCTTAAAGTTATCCAACTCGATTGTAATAATATGTGAAGAATCAACTTTCTGTTGCAACAAATGATTTTTGAATAGATTAAACAGTAAATATGACTTACCACACCTGCGAATGCCACTAATAATCTTGATAAAATCATTATGTTTATGGCGAATCAATTTGTTCAGATACTGATCTCTTTTTACGATCATTTTTTAATCCTATTTTATATTTTTCCGAAAATTCGGACTTTTATAAAATATATTCAGAACCCAAACAAATCAACCCTATTTTATATTTTTCCTAACATTTGGGATTTTGTAAATTGACCTCCACCTCTCCCTAAAGGAAGAGGTGGAAGTCAACTTAAAACCCACAAAAAGAAAAAGAGACGAAAAAAGAATTAATGCGAATAGTGGTATCTGCAAGATACGAGTTGAAGTTCGTTGTTTAGAACTCTGTACACGAAGCGATGTTCTTGATTAATTCTGCGCGACCAGCACCCAGAAAGATGATACTTCAACGGTTCGGGCTTCCCGATGCCTTTGTAAGGATCTTTAATAGTAGCATCTAACAGTTTCTGAATCTTTTTCACTATTTTCTTGTCTCTTTCTTTCCAAAAATTCAGATCTTCTTCAAATTCGGAATAAACAATGATCTTCATTAAAACAATTCCTGAATATCTTTAATTTCTCGGATGTTTTTACGTTGATCAATATCGCTAATCGCTTTTTGAAGATGTCTTAAATTCGCGGGATCTCGTGACAAATACGCGGTCTCCTCCAAAGACTCATAATCATCAGCATTCAGGATAACTACTCGAGAGCCATTTTTTCGCTGGATATAAACAGGATCACAGTCATTGTAGACTGAATTAATGATATCCGACAGATTCTGTCTAGCCTCGCTGTAAGTAATTTGCTTCATCTCTTACTTCTCGTAATTGTACACAAACATTGTACAATAATCAGAGATACATGTCAATTTTTCTTCTCCAAATTCTTGTTTAACTGATCTATTTTATCGGTGAATTCTCTATCTATTATTCGGGAAACAACAACACCTCCGCCCATTGATCTCGGAACTTTATCGGCTATCGCAATGTCCAGATAAGTTTCGCGGTAGAAGACATACGCTATGACATATATCAATCCAACAAATGCAGCAAAGCCTGTGTGAATCAGTGATGATACGGCAATTACAGCTAACATGTAAGGTCCAGCAACTTTTCGGCATTGAATTAATCTCGTGAAAATTTCTCCGAAAGCTGAAGAATCAAATCCTTGGTATTCTTTCAGCCAACTCTGATCCAAATCTCCAAACAAATCAGCTCCGTATTTTCTTGTTAAGTACCTGCTATATAAATAAGTAACCGTGTTGAATGTTGCGAAGGCGAGAAAAGGAGATACATAAAAAAATCCACAAGCAGCATTCTCTCCATCTATTATGTTTTTAATTTCCAAAAAGCGAAGCATGCATGCCCACAAACCAATCATCATAAATGAAATAACAGAAGCAAACACATATTGCGCTTTATATTCAAACATTCTTTTCAGAAACAGATCTTTATCATTTTTCATCATTTCTCTCCTTATTTTACAAATCGAAATTTATTTCCATAATTTATCCCATGCAGCTTTTCGAGAACTTTTACTCGCCCTTTCAGCCACATCATTTTTCAAGGAATCAGAGTTTTTAGCGATCTGATCTCCTACAAATTCTATCTCATCTCTGGTGCTATTAATAGCTGATGTTCGAGCTTCCTCAGCTGCTTTGTTTTGAGCTTGCAAAGAGGCTTTTTGTTCATCGATTTCCGCAGAATCTGCTTTCATCTCGTTCCTCATTTTCTGCTCAGATTTGCCGAAGGAATTTTGCATCTGAGTTTTTGTATTGCTCCAACTGGCAGGTGTCGGCTGTTTCATTGGCGGAAGAGTATTTCTAAGCGTTATTCTGTCATACGCTTCTTTAATCCATGCTTTCGATTCTGAATCACGGTTCTCTATCATTCGAGAAGCCGTCCTTATGTCATAAGGACTTCTTTCTCTTGCAACTTGCAAGGCAGAATTTACCAAATTGCTTTGCTCAACATAGCTATGAGATCTATTATTGTTTAAATTCTCCAAATTGCTCTGCGCCTGACTCTCATTCCAGGCTATTTCTTTACTCAAACTCTTCGTTTGTTGTATCATTTTAACTATATTTTGTGCTTGTTGAGTAAGAGCGTTTTCTTGATTTGAGTTTGCGATTTCTCTGATATTATTTTCAAATTTTCTTTGAGTTTCTGCTATATCCTCGGAGCTGTTAAATTGCTTCGTAGACCCCGTGTTGTCGGAGTTTGTCGCGCTTACTCCGCCACTGAGACTTCCTCCAACTTGACCGCCTGCAATAAATGATATTAGTTTCGATTTTCCATCATCACCATCAACTTTTGCTGATTTTCCTCCATTAACCCCAACATTTCCACTGAGAGAGAGGTTTCCGCTTGTTTGAGCTTGATCGTGGTAAGCTTCGCCTTTGTAGTAGCTGTCCAGCATTCTTGAATTTTGAGATATTTGAGTAGCCTTATCCATTCCCAAATTAAATGTCGAAGCAACAGTTTGAGCATCCATCTTGCTGATACTTTTAGCAAAACTGGCTGTTTCCGAGCTAATGGCTTGCCGAACGTCTGCAAGTTTCATTCCCTTTTGGAGAACTTCCTGCTGATTTTTCTGATATCCACGTAGATATTGTTCTGTCTCTTGTTCGGAATGTGAAATACCTAAAGCCGTCGAGCTAACGCCTCGTGTTATTGTGGATCTACCTTCCACTGCATCATTGCGAATCATTACCGTACCAGTATCCACAGTATGCCCTCCGACGCCCAGTGAACTGTTGAAATTTCTCTGCAGCTGCGACACATTGTCGGAGGAATGATTACGTAAACTGACATTTCCGAGACTGATGTTTCCTGTCGTAATTTCTCCTGCTGCAGCTCCCGCAACCTGCATTGACGCACCTGTCATCTGAGCTGAAAGGTGAACGAAAGTCCCGATTCCTCGAACAATTGCGATGCAGATGAAAGGAATACTCATAGAAAGATATCCCGCCATTAACTGTATTTCATGGTTGGCTTCCGAAACACCAATATAGTTGCCGATGGTGAGTCCTCCAGCTGTACCGATTTCAGCCAAAGTTGCCGATCTCGCAGCGACATTCATGATGAAATTCAAGATTGCATACATCGGAGGCCATACTTGAAGCCAGATCAAAACCGCCAACCAGTTTAGCAGAAATCTGTAACCACTCGGTATTATGCACAAAGGAATTACAAAAATGAAACATGCGTAAGCTAAAGCTTCAATCACCGCTTTCATTATCGGAAGTAATTTTGAAGCCAATTTCCCGACAGTTTCAAATGTATTATTTTGCTGTAATAAAGCACGAGTTTCAGCATAAGTCAGAGGATTCCCTGCCTGTTTTGAATTTTCTGAAGCAGCGTCTGAAATCGCATTGATCATCAAAGCTTGCTTCAACGTTTCTTCTGCTTTTGCTGTAATTCCTCCGAAATATGCAGACGCGTTCGCCAAATGCTCTCTGATTTCTTCTCGCAATGTATTCTCTAAAGTTGCGTCCATTTCTAATTGATTCGGGTTGTTTCCTTTGTGGTTCAAAAATCTGCCTGAAAAAAATTTGCGCCCCAGCATCGACAAGTTTTGTGGTATTATTTCCTTCTTCCAGAGATCGTTAAAATTGTCTACTGCGACTTTGCAAGTGACGTATTCAGGTCTCCCTCCTCCTTCAGGTTGCCAAAAGAATCCTCTATTCTCCGATGGCTTTTTTGAGATCAAATCCCAAATATTGTTCGTATTTCTTAAGTCATCAAAGGTATATTTGTGGTTCAGCATTATGTCGTATTTTACGCACTGCCCTACGAAGTTGCGCATGTTTTCTTTAAACTGTTGGTTCGTGATCCTGAAAGTTCTTGCTTTCTCCATGATATTTGAGCCGAACAGCATTCCTGTTTTCTGATAAGTCATGTTTTCATTATCAGGCAGCTGAAAATTCTGCTCGACTACTTCCGTGATTACTTTTCCTAACCGACTGGTGATAGACGCAAAAGCAGCTAATCCATAAGGAACATTGTCGACTTTGTAGAAATTCCCCGTTATCGTATCTTCCACTTTAACCGTAGTCGACGGAACAAAAATCACATTCACGATCAAAATGATAGGAAGTGCCCAAGTTTTCAATACTTTATCGAATTGACTGAATGCCAGCATAAAGATCACCATTAAAGCACTTATCATTCCACTAATACGAAGCAAGGCTTCCATCATTCCTTGTCCTCCGTTAAGACATAACGCAACTGCTTGCATTATGTTGTAGATTATCTCTCCGCCTCCAATGGTGTATACGGTCATTTTAATTCCCCTCTATCACTTCAATCCCTTCTTGTTTCGCAATTTGAGCTAATTGCTTATCGCAAGTAGCCAATGGACATTCATGTTTACGTGCTAATACCAAATACGCTGCATCGTAAGCCGTTAATCCTGTTTCCTTTGCACAATCAAACAACGTCCATGTATTCAGCTGTTCTTTTTCAATTCCAAGTTGATTAACTGCTTTCATCAAATGTTTTACATCAGCCAAGAGTAGCCCTTTAAATTTTGCGATTTTCCATAAAACATTGGCTATTTCATAATTAAACAAATTCGGAGCTATAAACTTATCATCTTCGCGGAAAATGTCGAAAGATATCTCTTTTTTGAGCAACTTCATTACAAATGATACATCCAAAACTATCATTTTCTGCCCTCATTTTTGAACGCAATCACTTCTTCATCGCTAATGTCTAATTTCGGACACTGACTCAATGCATCCATAAATCTTGCTTTACGATTAACATTCGCTCTCCGAAGAACGTAAGCCGCTTGTCCCTCAAATGTGAGAATTAATTCCTCATCGTTTTTCAATGTAGGAAGCAAACGAAACATTTCAGCCCTAAATTTTGATAATGACATCTGCATATTTTGAACTCCTTTATTTAATATGTTCATTATGCCATGTACATAGGTATTTGTCAATTTATTCCAAAAGTCAACATTTTTGATCATATTTACCCTAATACGTTCATTAAATGTTCCATATTTAACCTTTTCTCCTAATTACTTTTCTGCATCCGTTCAAAACTGTCTTCCAACTTTCTCTCATAGGTTTTTGTGCTTTCTATCATCATCAGAGTTTTCGACATTTCTTCATAAGCTGCCATTCTTTTGTTGTGAATTGATGCCTTTGCCTGCCGTAGCTGACGGATGAAAGTAGTGATTTCTTCATCTGACACCTGAGCATTTCGCAGATTTGTCGCCTCCGCCAGCATTACATCGATAATTTCGGTAATATAGTGATGAATAAGATCGATACTCACGATGTCTGTATATTCAGTTAGAGTTAGATTAGCGTTTTTGTACGCTGCTAACACATTAATAAATTTGAACAAAGGAAGTTTTACACTGTGGATAAAATCAATCTCGTTTTCTTTAAATTCCTCATCTTCTACGGCTTTTCTGGTAATCTCCTGTAACGTTTGTTGTACTTTATTGGATAGTCCTGATGCAGCAATTTTCACGTCTTTAGAATGGACGTTCAAGCACTTATCGACTTCATCACATCTGTAAATTTTCACATTTCCGCCATCGAATAATCCTTTGATCAAATCATCACTATCAGCCCTGCTTGGAAAGGTTTTGACCTTCCGATTTTTTTTCGCTCCTTTGATAGACACTATCGTTCCCGTAATCGTCATGCACAACTGTGCAAGCTCTTTGTCGTCGTACAAATATTTGTTCTTTTTCAGGACTTCCCAGGCTACGTTAAAGTCATCGACTAATATATCTTTGTATTCTTCCTCGCTGTTTTTCTTTAGCATAGTCTCCTGATATCCTTCCTCCGAGCCACAATCGTGTCTTGCTGCTGCCCAATCTTTCATCCTTCCTGACATTGATCCCAAAGAAGTACATATATGTTTGCTGGCTATTTTATGCTTTGGCATCAAGCCTCCCACCAAAGTAGTTGCTATTTCACAGGAATTGATATTTGATCGGGTTACTTCCAGCATCTTGTTAAACCAATGGGTAATTGTGTTATCTACAGATGGCGCCATTGTTTGCATTGCTAATTTAAACGTGTAACCAACTGCGTTTGATCCTATAGCTTTTAGTGCCTTTATTAATTCTTCCCGAGAAACAAAAGAAAATCCGCCGTTAAATAAGCTGATTCCTCCACATCCTGCAGACATACTTGGCATTTGCAAATCTAATAGATCAATATCTCTGCTTTTGTTTCTTATCGCGATTCCTCCTCCGCTGTAATATCCTCCTGCTTGATCATAAAAAGATCCGGGAGTCGTAACATTAGTACTTGATCCCATTTTATTAAAGAAATTTTGTAGGTCTTCTCCTATACCGCCGAAAACATCTTCAAACTGGAAAAACATCAAAAATAATAAGCTTGCTTTTTTAAGCATTTCCTTCCCCTGCTAAAGCCATAATTCTCTCTTCCATCTCTTGAATCGAGATCATTCCATTTGCAATCGGAATCACATGACCCGTTTTCGGATTCACAGCAAACAATGATGGATAACTATTCACTCCCCAGGTCTCCGCCAATCCGTTATCCTGAACGCTTCTTTCGAACATCGACAGTTTTTCACCAAACTCACTGATCGCCAGCACTTCCCAGTTGTATTTTTCGCTGAATAATTTCACGATCGGCGCAAATGCTTCGCAATACGGACATTGTTTTTTGAAAAAGAAAAACAGCCCATATTCTTGTGATAGTTGCTTAATTTTCTGGATTTTTTGTTTCCTTTTTTCCGCTAAATATATCCTGTTCGCTTGCGGAAACATCGGTACACTATGCGTCGCATCCAGTTCGACATTTTTGTATACGTTTTTCATCCAAACCTCAGAGAATTTTTCAGCTTTCTCTGTCATGTCCTTTTGCATCATCTGATAACGTGCAACGTTTTCAGGTGTTGGATGCAATACGGCTTTTGCTTTGGCATCTTCTAGTTCTGCTTGATATTGCTTCAACTCTGCTGTCGCTGCATACTTCTTTTCTTGGATTTCTTGTTCCTCAGGAAATTTCTCTTCCTCTTCTTCTTTGGGGTCTTCATACCAAAACCATCCGCGTTCATGATCGTCCCAAAACGAAATCTCTGCAAAACAATTGCTACCCAAAATCGCCAGCCCAAAAATCATTATTTTTTTCATCAATTGCTCCCTTTCATTGACGAAGTCATATGCTTCAAATTTTCCTTCAAATACACCGATTCTCTCTCCACTCCAGTTTCATCCCTGATTTGTTCTTTTACCTGCTTTTTCACTTGCTCTCGAATGTGATCCAGCTCCATTCCCTTTGCAAAATGCTCTTTTGAAGGCTTTTTAAAATTGTCCATGACGTCATCAACTATTTCGGACAAATCTAACTTCGAAAAATCAATTTGTCCCAATTCTTTAGCCGTAAATCCTCGACAATTCGGACTTTCAGGTGTTCCGAAATTCTGTCCCAACTGAGGCTTTCCCTGCTCCTGCAATAATTTTGCAAACTTTGATCCAAAACAACAAAAGACTGTTTTCTCTCTTATGCAGGTTTTGGTCAAAGACTCCTTTTCAACGCAGTATGTTCCAACTAACACACATCTATTTTCACCTCGAAGATCTGCTAACTCCTTCTCTTCGTCACTGCATCCCTTTAATCCTAAATCGACTGCCCAGCCTTTTCCTCCACAACTGCAACAGTCAGAAATTCCCAAGCAATGCTTGACACATCCTTTAGCGTTTCCTTTGAAAATGTCGATATTTTCTCCGTTTGCTTTCATATCTTTGCGTGCAGCTTCTAATATCGAAAGATGCCCCAAAGCCTGCACCATATCTTTGTCGGATTCGTATGAGCTGTCGATACAATCTCCACCTAAACAGAACGCGTTTTTCCCTGAGAATTTGTGCTTTTTCGCCCCGATTCTGTCTTTACAAACAAATTTCCAACGCCAGCGAATACATGTGCCTTCCGATGATCTTTGCAGACACTCGGGATCGGGTTCTCGCGAACATCCTCGAGCTTTCAACATTTTGCAGGTGTCTTTGCAGTTCAGACGGCAAGCGTAGGTTATTGTATCTCCCCAAGAATCATTAACTTTCAACCCTTTCCAAAACTTATCGCTTTTAGGGTCTGGTTTCCCTGAAACATATCGGCACAAACCTTGTTTCATCAGCTCTTCACAATGCTTCACGTTGTCGTCTTCAACAAAGTAATGTTGGTTTGTATCATTTACTACTCGATGATGAAGATGAGCTTTTCCGATTTCTCCCCACCATAAATCTTCATCCCGATCTCCCCCTAAAAGCTTTCGAATCATTGTCGCCGCACTTAACACATGATTTTTTAACGACGGAACTAAATAACAATCTGGTTCTATCCATGGATGCCCGTGCTGCATAATAGTTTTTCTTAAGGTTACCTCCGTTCCATTAACTCTGTATGTCTCATCCCTGTAAGCGCCACCCCAAGAAACGGTTTTAACATGTTGAATATCCTTAAATTCTCCATCTTCTCGGAACAATGCATCTGATTCATTCAACAATTCTACTTTGATAGTTAAATGACCATGACGAGGATTAGGACAAGTTTTTCCAGCAGTAATATACGGAGGCTTGTCGAGATATACATATCTCTTCTTTTCCCTTCTGCCTGTCACCAAATACTCTTCATTAGGGCAATCTTCGCAATATTCAATTGTTTCCCCCTCCTTGTTTTCAATCACTTCTTCTGACTCTTCCAGTGCTGTTTTCTGATCTTTTAACACATTCTCCGAGCGAACAATTATCGGGTCGGTGTCATCCACAATATAGATTTTTCTCGTTTTGTGAATTTCTTCCAGATCTTTTCCGTATTTATGATTTTTGAGATGCTCGCGAGATTTTTTCAATTCATTTTGATCGATAGTTATTTCTCCCTGAAAATGCGGGATATTCGCCTGATCCTTTCCCGATTTGATATTGTCTTCAATCCCTCCTGTCATGCTTGCCGCATGTTGAGCTCCATCGGCAAAAGATGAATCCAATGATGCTTCAGCCTTCAAGAAAACCATAAAAATCAAAATCAGGGATTTCTTCACTTACCCTCCGAAAGTTTTTCGTAGGCATATCTCAGACTGACATTGCCCGATAATCTGTTGATCTCTTTGTCATCCTCCACCAATACAAAGGTTGGCACTTGTTTAACATCGTATTTCTCGAACGCTTTTGGATCGATATTGATACTTAAACCGTCAGGGCTAATTTCCAAAATTTTCTTTCGCATTTCGCGGAATGAATTTTTGTAGATTCCTCTCATCACCAAGGTTGCGTTGTATTTTTGAGCTTGCTTGTTTAACTCAATCAGCGAAGCTTTAGGCATCGAAAATGAGACAAACACAAAAATGCCGCTGTCAGGACTTTTAACATCGATATTTTCTATTTGAGACGAACAATTTTTGCAGCTTTTCCCTGTCTCTGGCAGTTTCTTTGTAAGAAATTCCAATTCCTTCGACATTTCTCGAAATTTCTCCGAATCCATTTGATTTACCATCTTTTCAGCAAAAGCTTTTCCTTTCTCCGATGGCTGTTTGTTCAACATCTCTTTCGCGAATTTCTTATCTTCTTCAGAGGGATGTTTCTCCAACATTTCCTGTGCGAAGGCTTTCCCTTCTTCTGATGGTTGTTGAAACTCTTCCGCAAAAGCTTCTCTTGCACAGAATAACGAAAATATCAGAACATACAGCAATTTCTCTTCCTCCAAATTAAGTACCCGAAATCCTCTCCGTTATAAGGCTTTTCTTTTCCTCCTTCCCAAGTCACACTTGTTCTTCCAAGAGGACGGCAGCCTCCTTTCCCTGTCGTCGGCACGGGATAGAGCATTTGTTGCTTGTATTGCGTTTTCTTGATTATCGGAGAGTAAGCTGACTTTTCACATATCACGGCCTCGCTTTCTCCTGATGTAATTTGACCGAAGCCTTCCCGATGCATTTTGGCAAGCATCCTCGATACCAACAACAAAGATGCCTGTACTCCTCCAATATGATGGGAAACATGTCCCGTAAAAGGATACATACTGCCCTGGCATCCAGAACACCAAAACATCGAATCCAGAGGAAATCCCGACGTTGCTTTTACAGCATCCACCGCGCACGCCGCTTGAGCGATCGGATTGGCGAACAACACAGCTTCGGGATTTAGCACAAAAGCTGTTTCGTCGTCGTTCCACAAAGGATCAAATTCCGTAATATATGCTACATCAAAAGTACTTCTCTCCATGCACACGAAATCGGTCAGTAATTCAAGCCAATACATGACGGGATAGATATAGTAATGAACTTGGTAAAAACTGTGTCTAGAGTTTGATGTTGTTTCTCCTGATGAAACACTTCCATGCCCTTTGATTGAGTTCGGTCCTATTTTGACACCTCCCATACTGACCAAGCAGAACTTGATTCTCGTGACATCGATTAAACGAACTGGCTCCCAAAACGAAATGGGAATACCCACTCTTGGTATCGGAGTTCTACACCAACAAATAGGTGTACGAGGATTAGGTGTATCTTCATTATTCGGAGAAACTTTTACCCCTCCAATTGTTATCGGAAACAAACAACTCCAGCAAATATCTGAGATTGGGTTTGCGAACTTTCCAACACATTTGCTTTGTACTCCATTATCTGCCTGAACACTTCCGAAAATTGCGAGAATCAGCAGAAACTTTTTCATTTCACTGCCTCTTCTCGTATTGTGAGAACTTTCTCCCACGGATTCTGAAACACTATCGCTGGAACATGTTCTATTCCCAACTTTTTGGTCAACAATCCCCGTTGATCAAAGTAAATTTGTCGATCCAACTTCTCTTGCAAATCAAAAGGCGATCCTTTCACCAACACGATTTTCGCGAAATCATGTTTGAATATTTTCTCCTCGGATATCTTTTTCAAAGCCCAAGTGATTTGCTTTTCATTTTCTCCATCGATGAACAACATTGGTGACATTTTCACCCGATCCAACGGATTGAATTGCTCCCCTGCCCTCGCAAAAACTTTTCCGTTATGGTCAGCTAAATCTTGAGTCACCGTAATTGTCGGATCAAACTTAAATTCCCTTTCCTTTTCAGTCTCAATAATTCCTTGAACGGCAGGAGGATGGGCTATATTCTTCCGAATTTCCTCCTGAACCTTATTTTGCGCAATTTTTAGATCTCCTCTTTTCTCCATCTTCTTTAATTTACCCATCATGTGCTGCAGCAAATCTTCTTCTGCAACTTCGAAAGTCTCGCCAAAAACTCCTAAATCTTGAGCGTTAGCTGATAATAGGAAACATTGGCTAAGAAGAAGGAAAATCAATTTCATTTAAACTTCACCAATCCTATAGCTTTGCTTTCGATATCTGATTCAGGAATTAATCCAAACTCATGATATCTGCAATCGAAACTCTGCGGATGAGTACCAGCCATAAAATAATATCCTTCTGGAACTACTCTATGTTTAGTTGGAGTAAATCGTTGATCATCTTGGATCGGTCCAATGTATTTCCCACCAACATATATTTCTTTATCGATGACTTCTATTTTGTCGCCTGGCTCTCCAACAACATATTTCAGAAAAGTAAATCCATGAAATTTAAATACGCAAATGTCCCCTTTCTTTGGTTTTACCTGCAACAGTTGCAGGCAGATTCGGTAAGGTATTGAATCTGAGGTTACCCACATAATTCTTACGGTTAGTTTGAGCAGTATTAATACCGCAAACACAGCAAAGAAGCATTTCCACACCATCTTGCCGTTAGCCCACCACCAAATCTTAAAATCGCATAGCCAATTAATCAGGTAATCTTTCACGCTGCTTGCTCCCTCATCGTCAACACTTGTTCAACCGCTTCTGAGATCTCATATCCTTTTGTTCGAAGATCTTGAATTGCTGCATAATCTTCTGGTTTTGTCGAAAATAACAACCCACTGAAAGGATCGAGCAACAATTTGCCGACAGCATACCCGTCAGCTCCATTGATCAGGACTTCAGCATATTTCCCCTGCTCTGTTTTTACGGAATTAATTATCCTTTCCTTGTAGCTATCCAGCAAAATTCGTTTACTGTTCTTTAGCTGAGCGATTGATTCTTCCTTTTGCGAAAGGAAACAGTTCCAGTCAGAGTTATCCCACGCCGCCTGAGCTCCTGCACAAGAATAGAAATCATTCACACTCTGAGTACCAACAACTAGTGATCCTCTGTATTTTCTCAATCTACGAGCTAAAGTCTCTATAAAGACCTCACTTTGTTTCGCTCTGAGCATATCCCAAGCCTCATCGAACACAATGTTAAATGGTGTCTTTCGATCCCCTAAAAACATCTTGTTCGTGATATTAATTACCATCATTTGAACAACAACTGCTTGAAGTTCTTTCTTTTCTTTCAGCTCTTCTAACTCAACGACAACCAGATGATTATCAAGATTGACGTTAGCTTCTCCGTTAAAATATTTACCGTAGACTCCGTTCGATGTATAAGGATACAACATTTGTCCCAAATCATTCGCCAAAGTATCATCTAACGCCAGCAAATAATCTGCTATATCAGTAATTGTCGTTTTATTCAGATGTTTTTTGAAAGATTCATTTGTCGCTTGCTCCAGCAGAGCCGCACCTTTATCGTCCACTCCATTGATCGGTGCTGCCATCATTTGAATTACCGATTTCAGCATTGCGAGCGTATCTTCAACCGCCTCAGGATTATTGACATCAATCGATGAAAATGGATTCAAACAAATGTCTGTAGTCGAACTAAACTCCAAAAACTGTCCTCCTAACATATAACAGGTCTTTTCAAAGGAACGACCGACATCCAAAACGAAAACTCGCCCTCCTAATCCGATAGTCGACGACATCAGTTCCTGCATAAATACGGACTTTCCCGCCCCTGATCTTCCAACAACTGTTACGTTGTAATTTCCTGCTTTGTTATCGAATGGACAAAACTTAATCAATTGACCTTTTCGTCCCCCAAATAACATTGCCGGAGTTGGTGTGCCTTTCCATTCTCCTTGCATCGGAACGAGATTTGTCGATTCGGTTGATATCGTTGTTCGAAGCTTTTTAAACTCTTGAAGTATCTTAACTGTATTTTGCCCCCAAGCTAATGGTAGCACTGTTAACAGTGAATAGAGTTGTAATCCATAATTTGATTCCACTTTAAATAACATCGATGAGAATATAGTTTTCAGCGTTTGTTCTGCCATTGACATTTCGTTTTTTCCACTGAACAGAACAACATTGAATTGTGTTTTTACAAGCCGTTCGCCTTTTCTCAAATTATTTTGAACAAAATCTAACTCAGCGTATTCTCTTTCAATATCTGGAATATATTTCCCGATAGGTGATAACATCTGTCTTTTCACCAAATGCGCTTTCCCAACAATTTTTGCTACATCATTCGCTTGTTTTTGTATGTACACTCCGTAATGCATTAGAAACGGGCAAGGAAACTGTCGACTTTCTCTGAACAAATCTCCTATTAAATCTGCCATCTGAAACAGAGTCCATTCAGGAGGATACTTTGATACCGAAAATGTCTTAATCTCGCTGTTTCCTCCTTTTATTCTTAACAAGTCTTTTTCTACTACAATGTTTGTATCATGATTTATTAGCTGCTCATTGATTGGATCAAATTTGTTCCATTTTTTGTCGGAAGCCTCCGTATTAGAAAAATCTAAGTTAAATATCCCATCTAAAAATCTGAGTAAATCCGTCGCATTTACTACACGACTGTCAACCCCTACAACATTTAGCGTCGCTATGATCTGACTTTTGATTGCTTGGACTTTTTTAATTGCTAATTTCAGAGAAGATTTGAGATTAATACAAACGCTCATATAACAGCTAAAATCTCTCAAAACATATGGATGAAGATGAGATTTAATCGCCAGTTGGCTCAGATGTTCTGCTCTTCGTTTCGCCAAGGTCTTCATGACAGGTATTGCGTGATCTCGGGTTTTCACATATTCATTAAGAAGACCGCCGATATTCTTGTCTGCGTACAAAATAGTTTGGATAGAACTTTCTTCTGGTAAGATTTGCGTAAAAATATTACTCAACTCTTTCTGCATATTTTCACTGTTCCCAACCAGTGGCATCGTTTCTAAAATAAAACCAATCTGCTTTTCAGAAATGAATAATCCTGTTTCGTCGTCATACCATTTATACGGTAAAAAGTCCGACAAATGATATACTTCTTCTATATCCCTTAAGCTTCTTTCTTTCGGTGTTAAGATTCTTGAGAAAAAGCTATCTATTTTCTTCCCGATATCTTCCAGCATCACTTCACCTTCCATTCAGCTGGTTTCGCGATTAAATACAAATGGTGTGCGACATGAAGATTCTTCGAAGCATCTTCGTAGGTCATCATATAAAGACGCCTGACGTCTTCAACTCCTCTTGAAATCTCTCCATCTTTGAAAGATTTAAGTTTAGTTGAGCCTTCTCCTGTAATAACTAAATCGTCATCTTCTTCTTTGATAAGCCCTTTGTCGGTCATTCGAGAAATTTTGTGAATCGATGCCTGCGGATAGGCTCTGACAACTTCCCCCTCAAACTCTTCATCCCAAGTGGAACAACCTGTTAAAGCTATTAACAAGATTCCTGCAATTTTAGTACTGACGCGCATAGAACTTCCTCCTTACTTTCTTCATATTGACTGTTGATGCTTTCACTGATTCAGTAAACACGATTGTAACTTTACGACCACCGTCTATTTTAATAACAGGCTGCATTTGCTCTGCCCTTTTGATGTAGAAATCCGCGTACTTTTCCATCGCACTACCAATTCCCTTTGATGCCCCCATCTCTAACATTTTTGCCCCTTTTTGCGGTGAAAATTGCGCTAATCCTGAGTTGGGTTCAAAAGTTACAGCTGATGAATTGTTTGTTGTAATGGCTTCTGCGGCTCCCGACAAGAACCCCGCAACAGCTGCATTTCTGGCGACAGCCCCTGCCCTATCAAAAACTTTTCCTCTGATCTCTGAATCGCCATTCTCACCTGCAACATATCCTTTGATGGGAATGTCTATTCCGATCCCTTTCGCTTTGTCGATTTTCGTTAGTCTTTCCAAGCGAATCTCCACACTTTCGGAGGATAAATGACCGCTGGCTGCTCCTATAACAATCGCGTCCTTTAACAATCCTTTCACTTTGTTTGGAAGATTGCCTGTGTCGGTAATTCTCAGCAAAACAGGCTTTGGATTAGTTGAGGAAGATATTCCCGCACTAACTGTAGTCGAACCTAATAAAACCCCTCTAGCATAAGTTCCTGCAAATATAAAGTTTTCATCTAAATCGTGTTCAGTTGGTGAATTGTTAACTTTGATTATCTTGATACCGTTCTTTAAAATCTTAGAATTGTTCTTTTGCTTCTGAACTAGAGGTACAGAAATTTCTGCTGCACCAATAATTCCGCGCTGTTTTGAAAAATTGCTCAACTTTTCAAGTGGATTCTTCAATTCTGTAATAGGAGCATCTCCCTCTCCTGAAATGTAAGGATTTTCTTGCTTGTACTTCTCGTATTCAGGCACACTTTTTGATGGAATAGTGTCCACCCTGCCCTCTTCATCGTCCTGCTGATCGTCAAAAGCCCTCAAGTGTCTGCCTAAACCAATCACTAATTTTTGGACGGAATCCAGCTGCTTTTGTAATCGATCATTTTGATCCTGAAGTTTCTTATTGTCTCTTCTGATGTCTTCAATTTCATTGGTACTTTTCTCTATCCATAGGTCTTGAGATGAAAGTCCATCTACTCCGTTTTGTATCTTTTCGCGGTAATATCCCTTTCCTTCTTCCCCTCCACCAAACGCTAGAAAAAAAATGACCCCTATGATTCCTATAGCACCCGCAACTACACATATTATTTTTGTGATTTGCTCTTTCTTAACTGAATTTTCCATTTAGTGCCTCAATACGTATAACGAAACACTAAACCCAGGATGAATCTCTAAGCTTGAAAGAGACAAACAAATGTCCCCCTTTCGAGAAAACATCCTCTCATCTAATCGCGAAGTCTGTTTTAGTTTTGTTGTAATCTTGTATTTAAGAGCTATATATCCATCTATCATGTAGGATTTTTCTAAACTTGCTGTTAGATGAGCGTATTTGCGATCTATTGCTTTCACTTCAATTTCAGGACAGCTCTTTGGAAGATTGATGAACTTTTTCATTACGGAGCAAATGCTCTCTTCATAGTCGTTTCCTGATGTTTCTTCATCCAATGACGGCAAATCAATCTGCTGATACTCTTCTTTTTCTGTAACCAACTCGATTGTATTTGCTTCGCCATCCACTACTTCTAATACTAAATCTTGAGTTTTCCCCGATACCATAACTACACTTAAACTAATCGGATCATATCCATTATCCTCTGTTGGTCGAATGAAGATCTCTCCTGTCTTATCGTTTTTCTCAAAGTGAAATGCGGAATCAATTCCTGCAATGCTGTCTATCGTATCGTTCTTAACCTTGATACGGTTTAGATTTTGATAGGAAATCTTCGCATGGATAATTCCATCTTTCATCTTAAACTGCTGAGCGTTCGCTCCAAAACAAAGCAATAATGCTAATCCTATGAGTTTACTTTTCATTTTTCTTTTCTATCCTTTTAATCTCTTTAAAAAACAATCTGCCGTGATAAGTTTTAAACGATACTTCATATGTTTCAGAGCTTTCTTTGATTACCTTAGAACCAACGTATTGTTTCAATTTCCCTTCTGCTCTTACTCTGTTTAAGTCAGGATATGTTGTTAATTCCTGAATCTCAAAAACGGTTGAAGCATTGTTCTCTTTTAATTTTTTTCTGTCTTTCTCTAACTTCTGTCGAAGATAATTACCTGATTCTACATCAGCGTATCTCATTAATATTCCTGTATTGTAAATCAGTGTCGATTGATTCACATCTAACGACAAATGTAAAAAATATGCTGCCATTTCCTCTAAATATCCGGGAGAAAATCGATTGCCTTCTATCCAAAATTCCCTTCGAACCTCAGGAGGAAGAACTATGACCTTCTCTTTTTTAAAAAATACACACAACGACATAATCAACAACAGGACTAATAAAACTCCGTTAAATCCAAGTAAAACGTTACGTTGATACTCATAATTGGTTAGTCTTTTGGTTGCGTAATTGTACTTCATTCTCATCTAATCCATTCTCTTACATAAGACGGGGGTAATCCTTTTTCCACCTGCTTTTTAGCCGTCGGAAAATTCCAATACCAAATGGCTCGAAATTTCCCTTTTCCAAATTTTTCTTTAAAGGTTTTAAATCCTAAAGAAGTAATCACAGAAAAAAATATGCCTAACTCAAAATAGTCGAGAGCAACACCTAACATTAACGGACATATACAAGCAACAACTTGTTCCACTGGCCAAAAAAGAATTCGCATTGGTGCATCTAAATGGCTTAAAATAACGTGGTTATTGATTTTTTCAGACATGATTTCTTCTCTGCGAATTACCTGTCATAAAAATTGAGAAGCGGAAATTAAAAGAGCGCCTGCTCCTTTAGATGCCCATATTTTCATAACCCCTCCAAAAAGGAATGCTGCTCCGCAACCTATGGCAGCTTTGTACTGGGTAATTGCTATTAAAATTACTGATAATGATCCAAGAACCATAAGTCCTATGATTGTCCAGTCAGTTACCGTTGATTGAACATGTGCTCCTATGCTTTTCATCGTTTCATCAGCAATCGCACAATATGTCGGCTCTACTAACACCACAGTTAAGACGAATAACATCAAGCTTAAATAGATGTATTTTCTATTCATGAAATTTCTCTCCAAATTTAAACTATAAAAATTGAAGCAGATTTTTTTTGTGCAGAATATCGTACGACTTGAATTTTTTGTCACACGTTTGGCGTATGACCCCCTTAGAATTCTTAAATTTCAGAAAAAAATACACTTAAAAATTTTTTCGTTTTGGTTGCCATCATACGGGGATCGTACGCCCCATCATACGGGGATCATACGATCCACAGCACAACAGCAAAAAGGTAAATATAGAAATTTAGAGTATAGAGAAACGACATTACCCTAACATTTTTGAGACAAAAAAAATCATAAAAAACAATAAAAACGCGATAAAAAAATAGGTTAGCTCTTTGCATTTAGAAGGAGTACTTGAGATATCAACAAGATCTCTATATCTGTTTTCGAGATCGCCTATTCTCAAATAATTCATTAAATCCTGGGTTGTATCACATCCTGTCTTTACAAGAACCTTTCGAACATGAGTACCGACTGTAGATTTGTGAATTTTTAGAATTTCAGCCACCGACTGGTAACTCTTTCCGCCAATCAAAACGCACGCCACTACATCTAATTCTCGTTCTGTCAGATTCATTCTTCTCCCTCTCACTTTCCCTCTAATTACAACATATCATATATACATATTGTTTAAAATGCTTACTAAATTCAAACTGCTTTTTTAATAAATTCAACATGATAACCTCAAATTTTGCACGAATTAACTATTTTTTAACAAAAAAAATTTTAATTTTTTCGCAAATTTTCACAAAAAACTTGAGATTCCTTCGTTAGCTTCTCCAAAAAGTTCGCTTTGATGTAATCTCTCACAAAGTCATTCGCTGCTCTGATTATCAATTTTTTCGATTCTTCGATTAGATCAACTTTAGTAAACCAGGAGAGATATACAGCTGGTGAAAGCTTTTTTATGACTTCGTGCCGGAATTGTTTGCAAGTTTCGGATTCCTCAACTGAATCAGCGTGAGCTATCGCTTTTTGTTCAATTTCGGACTGATCGATTTGGATTTTACTTTCGTCGACACCCAACTCCCCTGCCCTAATTCGATCAATGGTTAGAAATTTAATCACCCACATCACTGACAATTTGAATTTCTCTCCCATCAAGTATGTGCTGGTTTTGATTAACCTCAAATATCGTTTCCATTTTTCCAGGCAGTTCTCAAATTTGAGTTTAATTGCTGCTACTAAAAACCTCGCTAACTGTTTTGTTAGATGAATTATTCCAGTTTGCTCTGTTGAGCCTGAAATTATCTTTTGGTTCGGAAACTCCTGATTCCAAATTTTTATCATGTCTTGAACTATGGTTGATCTAGAATTATCCCTAGTGGGTTCAGTTTTTTCTTCAATTTTCTCTCCAAAAATTTTTGGATTTATAGATTTATTAGATTTAATTTCTTGTATTTTGTTATTTGTATACATCTGTCGCTCCATTTGTCGGTTCAACTGTCGTTTTGATGCTTCAGAAACCGTTGAAATAGAAGCAGTTTCAATTACATTTTCTTGTTGTGGTTTTTGAGATTTTTTCTTGCAAGCTATTTGAGCGAAGTAATTTTCGATTGCTTCGAAATTTATTGAATAGTACTTCACGCGATACCTTTTGTTTGGATTTAAAAAGTCGCTGCTGATGAATCCAAGTTGCTCTAAAGACGCAATGGATTCGCGAACAGTGGTTATTCCGTAGCCTATTTGCTCAGCCCACTGCTGATGGGTATTGTAAATCCAGGTTTTCCCGTCTTTCTTTAACCCATAATCTTTTGAACTCAGTGACCAGTAAGCTAGCTGTTTCAAAAACTTATACTGTGGTTCGGTTAAAATCTTTTTGGTTTTTTTTATCAAGATATCTTCAAACATTTACAACACCTAAAAACACTAATTTTTGAGATAAAATGTTCAAAATTACTTGACAATAACGGGGATTTTAGGGTACCATCCCTGTAATTGATATTTTTGAACATTTCAGCGGCTTATTCCAGTAAGTCGCTTCTTTCAACAGAAAAGTTAACATAAAGTTAGAAGTATAGCAAGCTCTTTTTATGCTTTTTTGAATATAGTATTTTTGTTACTTTGACTTCCACCTCTCCCTAAAGGAAGAGGATTCCTATCAGCGAATCTCTTAGCAGAGACTGCCACAGGCGGGTTCTTGCTTCATAGCAAGCGTTTTGCTTGCTCCACAAGCTGTTACGGCTAGCC
>Ga0265301_10002000_pt1 | contig 24796 bp, 39 predicted proteins | sample AusTroGonzalo_MG_2_FD_193488 | JGI IMG/M metagenome (GOLD analysis project Ga0265301, IMG submission 193488) | Bovine rumen microbial communities from tropical cattle in Woodstock, Queensland, Australia - Gonzalo_04 | ecosystem: Host-associated > Mammals > Digestive system > Stomach > Rumen ... | reverse complement strand
TCAAAACCGCCTTCATTTTGTTGGCGTGTTGCCTCTTTACAACTTCTTCATATTGCCGTATAGTGGTATATGAAGAACGAATATGGCACAATAGCAGACGAAAAATGGGAACTTGAGAGCGAGGCGCGTGAAGTCCGTGAGGAGCTGATGCGTCTTGCCCTTGCGCAGAACCCTGAGCTTGCTCAGAGGTTGATGGGTATCACATCGCAGTTGATGGACGCCAAAGCACGCGCCAACCAACAACGCATACAGGAATACCGCGAGTGGAAGGCAAAGCACGATGAGGAGGAGCGTCGCCGCAATCCACCAAAGATCTCCTATGACTACAAGAGGAACATGAACGCGCTCAAGGGTCTGAGGAGGTCTTCGTTCTACAAGGGGGCGTCAAGGTTGGAGCAGATTGAAATGGAGATTGAGGAATACTATGAACCACACGAACAACCAATCCCTCCAGAACTTCTTGAAGAGCACGAGAGGTTGATTGCTGAGGAAGAGCGCAAAGCCAACGCCAATGTCTCAGCGTCAGCGTAGAACGAATAGAAAGTCCATCACCAGATTGGACAGGCAAACAACAAACGAACGATGGGCGCTACTTCCCAGAAATCCTGTGCCACTGATGATGGACTATTGAATACTTACACCTTCCAAGAAGCAACCATCTGCTTCAGTTCGTCAAGTGCGGCTTCAAGTTCCTCTTCCGTGAGGTTGTTGTCATCCAACTTCTGCGAGAGGGATTGAAGGAAGGTGTTGATTGCGCCTGACCTCTTGAGCCAAACATCAACCTTAGCCTTTGCCAATTCAACATTGTTCTTGTAGTCTTCCAGCACTTTGTTCAACTGCTGAAGGATGAACTTTCGCAACAAACAATTCATATCACTTGCCTCCATTCTAAACTTGTGATTGCTGGGCAACTTGGACATTCAGCACTTTGGCGATCAATCCACTTGCGCCAGTCAATGATCCAATCGTGATGAACCCAACTATGATGCCCTTCCCAAGAAGCATAAGCAACTGGGACTTCCAATCGTCCTTCTTCGCTTCCTCTCCTGAACGCTCCAGAACCGTTATCCTTGCTTCGTGTTGCGCAAGCATATCCTTCAACGCTGATGTATTCGCGTGAAGTTCCTGCATCAACTTCAAGAACATTTCCGTTGTCGTATCATCATCCATCTTCATCACCTCATTCTCCATCTTGCTCTGGTGGAATTGGAATGTCCGTTTCAACATATGTCCTATTGGCTGAGATTGGATCATATGCTTCGTCATAGTAGCCTTCTGGAAATCCACCCTTGATAAGAACCCTTCTGTCAGAATATGTCTTCACAAGGTCATTGCCAACATTCTCTTGAATAATCATCGTTCAATCCTCCCTTCTCAGCTTGCTGGTGTATATTCACTTACCTTCACTATATGGCTGGAGAAGCTTGACCAGTTGGAAGCAGTTGTCCAAGTTGAATACAAATCGTCTGGAACCACAATCTTGAATGTCTCGTTCGTGTTGTTGAAGACATTGGTTGATGTCAAAGCTGGAACTGCCGTTGCTTCAGAATAATCCACCAATTCAAGCGCCGTACATCCAGCGAAGGTCTGCGACCAAGGCTGGAACCCAGATGATGATGAGTATTTGGTGAGATATACGCGCTTCAACGCAGTACATCCTTGGAAGGTATACCAAAAGGCATTCTGCGCCACCATTGCCATCGTTGTCAGTGAAGACAAATCAACCTCCACAAGGGAAGTACATCCTCTGAAGGCGTTGTATAATACTTGGTTGCCTGTGATGGAAGTCAACCCAGACAAATCCACCTTTGTCAGATTTGTAGCCTTCTAACACACGGCATACAACGCGTTCAATGTGTCAAGTGTTGTGACCTTGGGAAGAAGGAACTGAGTGATTGCCGTGTTGTCATAGAATTTGTAATACAACATATTTCCAACCGCCGTGATGTCGTTGGACGAAAAGCTGAAGGACGATGTTGGAACAAGCGCCCCATTCTGATCCACATCTCCAATGATGTTCTGGACTGTCATGCCATAGACAGTTCCGCCACCACTTGGGATGCTGGCAATCTTCGTGGACATCTCCAAAGGAGTCATAGTTCCAGAAATGCCCTTCGCCCTGATTGCGTCTGCTATGTCGCTGAATGTCTCTCTTAGTGTTGCCATTTCAGAACGCCTCCGATAATACAAGTCCAATCTAAGAATCTACATAGGCGCTGGTTGCCAATGTCCCCTTCATCACCCATTCCATCGTCCTTGTTCTGGTTGCGTGAACATCAACATATTCACCTCCAGAATCTATTGGATATGTGAATGACAAAGTTGTCTCCGCCTCTTCCTTCGTTGAATAGAAGCAATCTTGATATGGCAAGATTGCGCAATCTGAGCCACATATAACCCAAGGCGTGTCTGGATATGGTTCATCTTGATACCACACCATGACCTCCCTTGTTCCACCATCGCTGAATGACCACGGAGAAGTCACCATCTCCTGTTTGAACACTTGACAATCACCATTCACATACTGGTCTTCAGAATCGTTGTAGACCTTCTTGGCTGTGAAGGTGGAAGCCGTCAAATATCCAACATCATTGTTGAACGCGCTGATGTTGCTTGGAATCGCGGAAGATGTTATGAACCCAACATCATTGTTCAACTCAGAGACATTGGAAGGAATAGCGCTTGCTGTGATATACCCAACATCATTATTGAACGCTGAGATGTCAGAGGGAACAGATGGAAGTTCATCCGCGAAGGCAAGGTTGCGCACAATTTGGGTTGGAAATGCGTTTGACCTTGTGCAGACGATTGGTATTTCTTGTCCATCAACCTCATATGACTCTATGCTCAGACCATAGTTTGAATAGGTGATTGGATAATGTGTAGTTGGGGAAGGAAAAGCGCAGATAGCCACTGGTTGATATCTTCCTGCTGAGTCTTCCTCTGCGTAGATGTAATAAAGAAAAGTTCCACCAGTCCCTGTTGGAAACCAGCCAAAGCAATCAGGATAAGCATACCTTGTTCTCTTTCCATCCTTATACGCTGTTCTATAGATATACGCGAACTACATTTCAATAGGTGGATCATATGTTGTCTCGCCTATGCTGGACAAATACCAAGATTCATACTTGCCTTCCACTACTACTGGAGTCTTCTCCCACATTCGCATGAACATTGTTTTGTCTGGGTATAGGCTATTACTGAGGTAGTTGTATATGACTTGCGCATTTGTTGCATCTTCTGCCTTCCACGCCCTCAATGCCCATCCTTCGTGTCCTGTTCCTGTGTCTGGTAGAACTTGATATTTGGTGATATAATAGGCATCATTATTGAACGCTGAGATGTCAGAAGGAATTGCGCTCGCGGTTATGTAGCCAACATCGTTGTTGAAATCACCCACATTGCTTGGAATTGCGCTTGCCGTGATGTAGCCAGCGTCATTCTCCAATTCGCTCACATTCGTTGGCAACGCGTTCGCTGTGATGTAGCCAACATCGTTGATGAACTCAGACACGCTTGTCTGAAGTCCAGTTCTCGCAAGGTCTGAAGGAAGCGGAACTTCTTGCTGGAACCACTCTTCACCATTCCAGACCTCAAACATTCCAGACCCAATGTAGACATCGCCCTTGTTTGGATCGTCAGGCTTTTCGTCATACAGCTTCATATACCAAGCTTGCGCGTCTGGGTCAATCGTTCCATCAGCCTTCAGAATCTCAATGTCACCTTTGCCAAGGCAATATCCACTCACTGCGCTTCCATTCTCGTCTATTCCACAGGCGTAGATGGAATAGCCATTCAGACACTTGCCTGAAGTCTGCGTCCCCTCTATCGTTCCAACCCATACGCCGCCAACCAGAACGCACTCAGCCGTCTTTATCGTTGAATCTGGATAAGCGGCAACGAACTGGACTCTTGTTATGTTCCAGTTGCCAATCTTCTTTGGGACATTCCTCACTCTTATTGAGGAAGGCGAACCAACATACGCCTGCATTGGATCAAGCGGCATTGCTGGGAACTTCGCCTGAACATTCACATCAATCGTTCCAATCATCTTCTTCTATTCCTCCATTATAGTCTGGATTTCCAGACATAGGTTTCATCACATCTTACTTACTCATTTGTAATATGCGCCAAGTGTCAGCTTCACGCCATTGGTTATTGAAGACACCTTCACTGTTATATTGGAATCCTGTTCTGTTCCAAACTCCACCTCAAAAGGGTTGTCCGTGCTTCCAATAGTGGCGTTGCTTCCATCCGTGCCAACGAACTTTATGCCTGTTATTCCACCACCACCTCCACCACCTTCAAAGTCAGCGGAAATGGAAATGGTAGGATGCGAGCCGTCACCCCAATCAATCTCAATCTCCCCTTCCTTGCCTTGGAGATTCGCAACGGACTGCGTAGTCCAATTGATTGTGTCAGTCCAACCTTGGATTGCGCCAATTGCCTTGTCCTTTATCAACTGCGCCGTTATTGCCGGTTTCTTCATGTAGAATCACCTCCATCAAATCGCCGTTGCTATTTTGGGAAGGAAGTACATTGGCGAATATGCGTAGACTTCATCCGTTATCACATTGTAGCACTTCATTCTGTAATACCTTGAATGGTTCAGGTGATAGTCCTCCGTGGACATCCAACCCTCATACACGCCTGTTGAAGTCTCCGTTTCGCTTGTGGCGTGATATGTCTCCTGAACCCAGTCAGTTGATTGATCTTGTGGAATGGACTCAATGATAAGATGATTGTTATAGGCAAGTGTTGGATTGTATTCTGGCACTGAACATCTATAATACAATGTTGGTCTCTAATCAACTCTCTCAATGTTCGTGATGACAAGTGTTGGGTTGTTTCCATCATAGTCTGAAGCAATCCAAGTGAACGCCTTTGAATAGTCTGGCATATCAGTCAATGACAGGACTTCATCAACCTCATTCACCTATATGTCAACGGAATACAATCCACCATCATCCCTTGTGCCTTGGACTGCGGCTTGTGGAATCAACCCCGCTGACCTCCAAGTGACTTGTCCATTCTGGATGTCATACACGCGTGTGAATCTTGTGTATTGCTTCACCTTCTCTTGCGCCCCATTCTGCGCGGACTCCATATCAAGTCCAATGTATGAATATTGCTTTGTGGCATATCTTGTTATGCGGAAGCAAGGCGTTCCATTCACATTGTCAGGAACGCAAGTGTAGTTTATCATCAAAAGCTGTTGCGTAACTTTGTTGTAGTCTGTAAGTGTTGTAAGCATTTCTTTTTCCTCACTGGTTTTGGTTGCTCAAGTTCATCAATGTGTTAGGCTCATATGTCACCTCTGCGAAGTTCACCATGATCCCGGCTATTTCCCCATATTGTTCGTAATGCGTTGGGTCAAGTGGATGTCCAATGAACCTGAAGAGGTCTTCAGCCCACGGGCGTTGATCCCTGAGTCCAGATGTGTTCCAAGTGTCATATGTCTTCCCATCCGCCAATCTAAGCGTTCCACTCTTCGTCAAACTCCACTTCGCCAATACCCATCTATCGTCTTTATATGTCTGTCCGAAATTCTCGCCATACCACACGCGGAACAAAGACCACAACTTGAAGCTCCTCACCTTGGATTGATTGTCATACTGGAAGACAAGTGATGAGTCCCCATCGCATATCCCATATTGATCCCAACCACTTCTGGGATTTGGCTCTGTTTGGACATAGGAAAAAGGCGTCCAACCGACCACCATGTTTTCAAATGCGCAGTTGGCATATTGGGTGTATATCTCGTATGGGTTTCCTTGGACTGCGTCATTCCTCTTATACAAAGTGCCGCCGCTTCTGGCCAAGTCCCAAAGGAAGGGTTGCGTCCTGACCACCGCAGTTGAAGGCGATATAACTCCAGCTATACAGGCGTAGCAACCATAGAACACTTTTTTCAATGTGTTCATATTCTCCTACATATCTATTATTGGCTTTGTATCCAAATCGTGCGCGTCAGACAACTCAGCAAACCTTGAAGCGCCAGACAACTCAGAGCATATTGATTGGTATATCTCATTCCCAGCAAGGTAGTTGGTTCTATAATATTCCATTGTGTCAATACCAGCGCGCGGGTCATAATGCGTTCTGCTTGTCACATCAACGAATGTGCCTGAGCCAATCACATCCTCCACGGATTCGTCTTCGTCAAGGAACATTGGCGTTCCCCAGACAGGATCATAGTTTTCAAGATATGATCCAAGATAAGCATAATCTGGATATGCGCCCTTGTTCGCGTATTTGTTGTATAGCCATTTGGACACATTGATTGGATTCTGCTTGCGGATTGATGTGTTGTAGAAGAATGGATATGGGTTGTAGTTGGTGCGGCAAGTACAGAGGAAATCACGCTCCTTCGTTGCTTCAATCAAATATCCAATGTCCTGCCACATCAACGCCTTTGACTGTTGGCTTGATTGTGATTGCGTAGCAAGGAAATCACCATCAACAATCACTCCTGTTGGTGGTGTTATGTATTTGAAATCTGTGCGGTCATCTATCATCTTGTAGTCAATGCCTTCTCTATGGCGTTCTTCATATCTTCAATATATTTCTTTTGCTGCTTTTGCTCAGACTTGGAAAGCATTTGTTGCTCTATTGCCTTGTCTCCCAGATATTGCCAATCCTCTTTTGTTAGGTGTGTTATTGCCCATTTCTCCCACTGCTGTTTGTATGCCTTTGGCATCTCTCCCTTCAACCAGTTTTGAACATCCCTTGTGTTTGCCCTGAGTTTTGACTCGCGCTCACGGGCACGCCTTGCTTCAGCCATCTCTTGCTGTCTGGCGTTTGGGAAGTTTGGCGCGTCTGGGATTTGGTTGATGGAATTTCTGTCAATGTTCACTGAGACATTTGACGCCGCTGACGCCCCAGTGCCACGCCTCTTGCCTTCCTTCGTGTCCTTCACAACCTCTTTGTTTGAATCAGTAAGTTCTTCCTCAGAATCAATCAACTTCTCGCGGACTTCCTTCAACTTCTTTTGTAGATTGCTCAGAACCTCCTCGTCTTCGCTTGTCTCTTCAAGCAAGTCATTCAAATATTTCATCAAGGTGTTGTATTCTTCCGTGGTCAGGTGGTTCTTCTCCAATGCGTCAGCCAACTTGTTTTCCCATCTCTCCAAGCGCTGACGCGCCGCGTCTGACATATCACGATATTGGTTCAACTTCTCAGTAACCTTCGCGGCCTTCGCCACGGCGTCAGCTTCAAGTTCCTTCGCCTTCGCCAGATTGCCTGAAGCAATCGTTTCCTTGTCAACGGCTTCCTTTGCGAGCTTCTTCGCGTTTGTCAATTCCGTGGTCTTCCCTTCGTGCTCCAGTCCAGCGATCTTCTCCTTCTTTGCGACTTCCGCCAGCTCGTCTTCCTTCCCAGCAAGTTGGCTTGTGATTTCAGCAAGTTGGGCGTTCGCCGCGCTCAGTGTCTTATCAGCCTCCATCGCGCCTTGAATGACATCCTTGTGTTCCTTCTCAATCTCATTCAACTTCAGCAAGGCTTTTTCGCGTTCCTCGGTTGCCTTGTTGTATGAACCAAACTCAGCCACCAAATCAGTAATCTTGCTGTTGGCTATGCTTTGGAGATTCCAATACTCTTGAAGAATGTCAGCATTCTTATATTCATACTCAGCTTTTTTGTTGTTCGCGTTTATGGCGTTCTGCTCCGCCTCTGCCCTCTGCTCAGCAAGTTGCGCGTATTTCTGCTCAATGGCGTTGCGTTGTTCGTGGAACTTCTTCAACTCGCCATTGTATTTTATGGTCTCAGCTTGAAGAGCCTCATCAGCTTCCAGCAACTTCTTCCCAGCTTCGCTCATTCCATCAGTTATCTTCTGAAGGGTCTCTATGTGAAGACGCGCAACCTCCATCTTCACCTCGCCATCAATCGTCCCTTGCGCTGTCTTCAAAAGGCTGTCAATGCTCTTCTCAGCGTCAGCGACATTTGACTTCACGCCGCTTATCTTCTCGTTTATCATGTTGAAGGCTGTGACAAGCTCGTTGTTCATAATCTCGCTGAGCAACTTCGCCTTCTCCTTGGCAGAATTGAACCAATCCACAACCAGACCAATGGCGGTGGAGGCAAGTGCCGCAATCATTCCAAAGATTCCACCAGTGGCAAGTCCCTTTATCACGCCCTCAGCCGCGCCAGCCGCCTTGCCAACAGCGCCAAAGTTGCCAGCAATCTCCTGAAGTGATTTTGTGGCAATGTCTGCCGCGTCTTTGTTTTCGCGTCCAAACTTCTTCACATCAGCTTGCGCCTGTTTGAAGGTCTGCGCGGCGGTATATTCACCACCCAACTCAATCTTGATCTTTGCCATTGTTCACCTCTTCTTTGTTTGCTTCATCTTCTGCGCGTTTCTTCGCCGCGTCCTTTATGTCTTCAAGAACGCAATAATAATCAACCAATCTCCTGTTCTTGTTCGCCTTCATATGGCTGACCCCAAACTCCACTTGCTTCTTGTAGTCAACCAGCATAAGCAAGGATGAAGTTGTCATATCCTTCAGTTCAGATATAGTTCCAAGGTTCAACATCAATCCGTCCTTCATCAACCCAACTTCAACGCAAGAATATTCATCGTCAGATTCATAGTAATCTTCACCATCTTCTTCTTTGTCTTCCCTCTTGCGCGTTGATTTCATCTCGCAGTCAAAATGGTTGAAGCCTTGGACAACGAATGAAAGCGCCGCGTCAATCTGATCGTATGTAAGCGGCTTCAACTTCTCCTTCAACTCCTCAATCTCCTTCACCAGCGCTTGCGTGTCATAGGGTGAAACCAATTTGTCCTGACTTTTGGAAAGCGAATAAATGCGCAAGGCAAGGAAGGTGTCTGGGCTTGCCATCGTCTCAAACATCTGGCTTGCCTGTTGCATCCATATCTCGCTTCCAATCGTGGGTTGTCTCAATGTCAGATTTCCAAGTGTGGCGAAGCGGGGCAGAGCGAACTGCTCCGCCGCATCCACACCCTTCTCCACCTTCAAGCCAAACGCGTTCAGCCTGATGATTTCCTGTGGGGTCAATTTGATTCCCTCTGCGGCAAGGGAATCAATTTCATCCATTGCCATTTTGGAGACCATTTGAACCTCAGGTTTGAGAAGACTCAGCCGCCTTCGCCAGATACTTCGTCAGGGTTGCGCTCCAAGTCGGCCAATCCGCGTCAGGATTTGAGCAAGCCAATGGTGATGTAATCACCCAGCCCGTGCCAGCCGTGATTGTAGGGGGATTTGCGCCTGTCTGAAGGAACTCCACTGAAACCTCAATCTTGCCTTCCGTCACATCGTGCGCCAAGCAATCACCATCCTTCTCTGCCTTGCTCACATTGCTGGAGAAGGTATATGAGGCTGAAGTCAAATGCGCGTTGCCTGAGAAGGTGAGCGCGGACATAAGGATTTGTGCGTGATGTTTCTTGCTCAACTCAAACGCTGGGATTTCGTAGTGGCAATCCATCGTTGAACCATTCTCCACCTATTCACCAGAGACGGAGATCGTTGGCGCAGAGCCGGCTGAAGTCCCAATGGATATGTTGTTCAAGCAGACTGAGGTTGTGCTGTCAAGGGCGTTGATGTCCCCAAGATTGAGATCGCCAGCGCCAATCTCCCAGTCCGTCTTTTGGAGATAGTCATTGGACGGAGAAATCTTCTCCCCATAGACATTGTTCTCCACGATTGAACCATCTTGTCCAACCGCTTCAGCAACCTCTGCTGATTTACCATCATCGGACGAAACGCAGACAAGTGTTGTTCCATCTGCAAGTCCAAAGAAGTCCTGCTTCGCTATGAATGCTGCCATTTTATTTCACCTTTATTTTACTTGTGTTTTTACTCTTCCACGGTTGTCTCGCCGTGTTCCAACGTCCCGCGCAATGTCACATTCCACTGCACCGTCCACGTTGTCAAATTCCTGTCAAGGTCAGGTCCGCTTCCCGCTTGGATTTGGACGCCGCCTGGGTAGAACCCTTCAACCTTGAAATCGTCAAGCTCCTCGCCAACCTGAACAAGATTCCATTCCTCCAGCTTGGCGTTGATTGGTTCAACGAACTCCATCAAATGCGATCCACTCTTGTCCTTCTCAATCCTCACTGTCAATACAAGCTGGATGTCAAACTGGACTTCACAGATTCCAAATGTGTCAAATGACTTTGGTGGAATCTTCACCACAAGCCCAGCCACTGAATCAGACTTCTCAATCCCCTTCACAACCCCCTCTGCGGATGGTTGCCAAAGCCCTGTGACCTTCAAGCCATTCAGGTTCATATTGTTGAACACATCAACCAATGCGCCTTCTATGTCCTTTTCAATCATCTTCTCTGCCTCACTTCTGGAAATGGCGTTCCAATTTCATCGTCCAATGTCGTCTGCGCAACCTTGTTCAATCGTCCAGCGATCTTGTTGGCGGCCTTCATCAACGCAACCTGAACCGCGTTGTCACCACCCTTCACCGCCTCTGTTGCGTAGTTCAATTCATCTTCCACAACCATTGAATAGAAATTGTTCGTGTCTCTCACATCAACCTGAGCAACGCCAGACGCAAGCGCTTTGCTTGTCCCTGAACCTTCAAGTCCATTGCCCTTCTGCCCAGCCTTTGACATAGCGACTCCAAGCGCGTTCTTAGCCAATGCGCCGTGGTTCTGGATTCTATGCTTTGTAGCCTTCAATTCATAGTTCATCGCAATCTGGGAAGTCTGCGCAACTATGTAATATGGCTTGATGTTCAATGCGTCTGGCGTGACCTTGTAGACATGTTTCTGCGCCTGTTGCTTTACGCCGTGCGTCAGCCATACAACCTTCCCCAATCCACTGACCTTCTGGCTATGTGGAGAAACGCCTGTCCTTACAACTGGCTTGTGTTCGCTGTAGGAAAATCCACCATACCAACCAGTGTCTTCAACCACTATGTTGAACTTCTTTGTCTTCTATGCGTTCAAAGTCCCAGCGCGGATTGAGACAAGGGAAGCAATCATCGTTGCGACAACAGCGTTTTTGGTGGTCTCGCCCAATATCTCAGAACGCTTCTTCAACAATGCGTTCAGGACTTCAAGGGGTTTGCCTTCATATGTGACTTTGGTTTTTACTCTCATAGTCAAACCTCCCTTGCGGCAATGATGATTCCCATTGCGTTATCGTGTCTCACTGAAGTAATGGAATATTTCTTGTCTGGTTGTGACGCAAACCTCAATTCGTCACCAATGCGCAACTTCTCAAGGAACGCCCAATCCATCTGCCTTCCAAGAAACTGGATTTGGCGGATGTCGCTCTCCACCATATCCTGAGACATTGGATCAGCCTCCACATCGTCAAACACAGAGCAAGGGATTGTCTGGTTCATCGTCTTCCCATCATCCCTCTGCGCGTGTATGGAAACGCTCTCAGTGAAGAATGGTTCAAATGGGCTTGTAGTGTCTTTGAATGGGTCTGTCATTGTCAATTCAACCTCACACCTTACTTACACATAACAAGTTCAAGCAACTCCTGTTTGTTGAACCTGAAAAGCAATGGAACTTCATCCATTATCGTGTCACCAATCAGCAAATCTTCACCATCTTCAATGAATGTGGTTATGAACTCAATGTTCCTCTCAGACAACTTGAATGGTCTGGAAACCTTCATCACATTCAGGTCATTGTCATAGAAGACGATGAAGTTGTTATACCTCTTGCGCTTCAATTCGTCAAAGTCCAGAATGTGCGTGATTGTCATATATCCAAAGTCCGTCTTCAACAATGGCGCGTTCCCTCTCAGCAACTTGTCATTCTCAATCTTGCCAATGTTCGTGAATCTGTTGTTCGTCAAATCATAGACTGTAGCGCCTTCAGGAAAAGTGGCGGCTATGTAGTGAAATGGTTTGTCAGGGATTGGAAGGAAGTTCTTCTATGTCCCCTTTATGCCACTTGGGATGCTGTTCCAGAAATGTTCGCAAGTGACAACATCATCTTCAATCCCAATCTTCTGGACTTCAAGCCCAATCGTGGAATATCCAGTTTCACCTTGATAGAATATGGTGGACATTCCATAGATATGATCGCCCCATTCCATCATCCGCATATCCTCAAGATATGGAAGGCGCTTCTGGGCGTAGGGTTCATATCCCAGCCAATATGTCGATTCAGCGCAAGGAAGTTGCTTGATGAAATTGAAGGACTTGTCAAGGACGCAGAATAGTTGCTTGTGTGGGTCAGCAAGCTTCAACGCCTGGCAAGTGACATACTTCTCTTCTCCGCTTGTGATGTGATATGCGAATCTTCTGAAGGACGCAAGATAGTTGCCCTTGTGTGGAATGATTGAGAAGTTCCCAATGGGGTGGAAATATTCCCCTGTGTCAAATGCTATGCTGGAGAAGTCTATGATGTTCTTCGCCTTGTCAGAGATGTTCAAGCAACCAATCATCGTGAAGTGGAAAAAGGAAGGTCTCTTGCAGAAGTCCATAACTCCTTCCACAAGAAGACCTTAGTTGTGTATGATTTCAGAAATTGCGTAAAGGTGGTTGCTATGGAAACCACCTTGTCAGCCAAGCGCGTCATAAGTCATCTTCTTTGTGAAGAGATTGTTTATGAACACGCGCCCACGCCTCTCTCACGATGCGGCAATGTAGAATGTCTCGTTCTTGCGGAGAAGGTCCGCGCCAACCAGAGCAGTCACATTGTAGAACGCCTTAGCAGTGGCGAAGGAAGTATGCCTCATCGCGGTGACGGAGAAGCCATTTTCGTCAGTGACCACGCCACACTCAGGATAGGCGGCGGGGTCAGGAATTGCCACAGGACGAACAGCAACAGCCACGCCAGCGGCAGGAACCAACGCGCCCTTCACGCCATCTGGAAGATCGTTCGCGCACATCACTGCCTTGAAGCCATAAAGACGCTCAATCACGCCAGACTGAATTGGGTCTGTTCCACCAAACACATTGCTGTCAAGAAGGCTGATAAGGTCAGCGTAGTAGTCACCAGAGAGAAGCAACACATAGTCACCAACGCGGCCCTTTGCGGCGGCGTTCGTGCGAAGCTTCGCAATGGCGTTCTTCGTGACAGAAGCCATCGTGACTTTTCCACCAAGGCAGTTCTCAGAAGTGAAGAGACCGCAAATCTTGCCAGAAATAGCCTTGCCAATGGAGTTACGTCCAGCCTCTGCGCAACGGCCCCAGAAGGAATCGTTTGGAAGCTCCAGCTTGTCCGTGGATGTAATAGGCACAGTCACCTTGGGCTGTTTGTCCAGCGTGATGAACACATCAGACAAAGAACCAGTTGCGTGTTCATAGTTGCCAGTGTTGGTTGTGGCGCAGTTGTCATCGCCATAGTTCTCAGCGGTTCCACCATCAATCATTGGAACGCGAACCTTAGCGCCAAAGTCAGCGACCGCGTCGCTGATGTCGTAGCTGAACTCCTTGACCATCGTCAGTTCAGGAGCAAGAGCAACGAGGATTTCATTTGTGGTCTTGATGACCCCAGGAGAAGTAAGACTCATTTTCTTATACCTCTTATTAGTTTTTGATTTGTAGTTGTTAGGGTGTCCACCAACTTAGCGGACATATTTTCCAGACTTTATGAACGCCACTTTTTCAGCGGGTGATGCGCACTTCGCAAGCCCTTCATTCATCGTTGGCAATTCTTCAGCTTGGGCATTGACGCTGGCGTTCAGCTTCTCCAGCGCCGTTGTTTTCTCCGCCAAGGTGGATGCCATTGCTGACAATTCCTCATTGGATTTGTTCAAGCTCTCAGAGAGGCTGGTGATCTCCGCCTTGGCGGATTTCAGTTCCTCTTCCTTCGCTTGTAGCTGATTCTTGAAATTCGTTATGTCTGTGGAAAGCGCGTTTATCTGCTTCTGCATTGAAGCCTGCATCCCAGACACGCGCTTGTCCGCTTCAGCCTTGGTGATGGTCTCTTGTTCATCAACCACCTCTTCGCTTGCTGGGACTTCCTCAGCCTTCTTCTCTTCGCCACATTTAGCCTTCAACTCAGCGTTCTCTGCTTCAAGTTCAGCAATGCGGGACTTCAGGCTCTCAATCTCAGCCTTCAATTCGTCAGAGGTCTTTTCAACTTCAACCTCCTCAGGCTTTTTCTCTTCCTCTTCCACAACTTCCTCAGAGGTCTCCACTTCAACAGGCTCCTCTTTGGGTTGCTCTTCAGTCACTTCCTCTTTCACTTCCTCAGCGACTTCTTCAGTGACTTCCTCTTTGATTTCCTCAACGGAAACATCTTCAGCTTTGTTCTTCATAATCAACCTCTCAGGTATGTTCTTATACTTGGACAAATCAACCTTGGCGGCAATGTCAAGTTGTTCGTCATTCTGTAGAACTTCAACATTGAATATCTGCGCAAGCTCCTCCCCAAGGAACCAGCTTTCGTCCGCCAAATAATCCTCAATCGTCTGCGCTGGAACAATAGCCTTCTTCATATAGAAGGACATCATAGCGTGCTTACACTTCTCCAGATTCTCAATCTCCTTGTTCAAATCATTGGCGTTGCCCTGAACCATCGTCCAAGGAAGATGAATCAAGCAGAAGCAATTACTATCAACCACAACGCGCTTGCCAGCCATCAATATCACAGTGGCAATGGACGCGACAAAGCCAACAGCGTGCGTTGTGACTTCGCCCTTCCAACGCGCAAGCATATTCGCAATCTAAATCCCAGCGAAGACTGAACCACCCTCAGAAGTGATTTCAACTTCAAGTGGTTCGTTCGCGTCCAGCCCTTCAAGAATATCCTTCAAATCTTGCGGACAAAAGCAACCATCAAAATGCTGGTCTGTGATTTCGCCTTGTATCTGGATTTTCATAATTGACCTCGTATGTTCCTTACTTACAACTGTTCTTCAACAACCTCTACGGTCTGCTTTGACGCTTCTGTTTGTCCACCAGAAATCATCTTCTCTGAAGGTGGCGTTATTCCCCGCTCCATCATCCACTTGTGTTCGTATGCGGTCTGTTCCAGTTTATCCTTCCAGTCATTTCCAAGGATTTCACGATAAGTCAATGTGTTGTTTTCAAGGGCAAGTCGGATTCCATTCTGATGCGCAACTTCATCAATGTCATCTATGTGCTTCCATTGCCATTCAACATAATCCATAAAATCCTCAGCGAAATAGCCAGCAATGAACCCCTTGCGCGTTCCCCATTTGACGAAACGATATATCACCCAATCGCAAATCTGCTCCAGCTCCTTTTGGAACTCCATTATGGTTGGGAAGCTGAAAAGCTGATTGGCTCTCCAATTCGTGTCATCAGGGTTGCCAGTTGCGAATATCTTTGACAAGCCCATTGACGCGGCGCAACGATTAGCAAGCCAATCGACCATTGTTGCGACATTCTGGTTGGGGTGGTTCATCTGCAACTGCTTCGCGTCAAATCCCTCTGGCAACGCTTCATATACGATTGAATTTTCCTTCGCGCGGTTGAAGGATATGACCTTCTCCTCCCCAGCTTCCTCTTCAACGATCTTCTTCACTTCGTCAGCCGTCATCTCCTCAATTTCATCTTCGCTTTCAAATGGAGAAGGAATCACCTGTTGCTCTTCCTTGTCCTGCGTCAGCCAACAGAAGATTTGAGAATTGCGCCTTGAAGCAAGTAATTCTGACTGAACCAAATCTTCAAGTTGATGGATGGTTGCTATTGCTGAAGCCGCCTGTGACACACCACGCCCTTCACGCCAATTTGAAGAGAAGTGGAACCAGTAGTTCTCAAGGGGACTTCCATTCGGATCCTTCTTCAAAAAGTAGCACTTGGAAGGGTCAACCAACTGACAAGGAAGGTTCTTCTGTGACTTGCTTACAACTGTTCCAATGTGCCTTCCATTCGTGGAATAAACCTTGCCTTGCGAAATCCAAGCGCCCTTCCCATAATGCTTCTGAACTTCATCGTCAGAGACATTGACAATTTCATTTGATTCAAAAACCAGAACCTTGCCAGAATCCTCTACAAGCCCATCGTCAAACAGAAGGACACAATCACCACCAATCACATATTCACGCAACACGCGCTTCAGAAGGTGGTTGAAATTGTCTCCTGTGTAGAAGTCTGCGTTGCGCGTCCATTGGAAGAACTGCTTGCGCAAAGCCTTGTTCGTCTCTTCATTGGGGAGCGACAGAACCACCTTGCCTCCACAATAGGACACAACATTGGTTGTCAACTATCCAAGGATCGTGTTGAAGAGCGAAGAATTGCGGACAAGGTTTCTGGTCAAGTCCAGCAACTTGGCTCTGCGTGATTGGTCAAGGATTTGATCTTCCGTCCTTGTCTCAGCGCTTGATGGTTCAATCATCATCTGGGATGTCCCATCAACGATCTTATATCTGCCCCTTGCCTTGAATCTCACAAGCCCTGAACCTTTATGGGATGATTCCACAACCCCGCTCTTGTTCTTTGTAGCCATTCCCTTTTTCGTGGAATAATTTTTTCTGGTTGCCATTTCGCTTTCCCCCTATCACCAATATATCGTGACAGTTGTGTTTATGTGCCTTGTGTCTCCAGTGACAAGCAAGTTGCGCCATTGGGACAACTCCCTCAGCAAATCGTTTATCAGATTGGAAATCTTGTCAATGTCAATGCGCGTGAAGGACTTTGACCCGCCTGTTGTGGAAAGTGTCGCTGAGCTGTAGCCACTTGTAGCAACTTCCATCCGCGCCTTCTTCAGAGATTCAATGTCCTGTTCAAGCGCAACGATCTTCTTCATTATTTTCTTCTTCTGAGCAATCGTCATTTTCAGTCACCTTGAAATTCGTCTATGAACTTACTTACAATATCAAACAATCTTCACCTTCCTTTTCACAATCCTCTGGCGCGCAACCATCATTGAGGTTCTTCCTGTGTTGGCGTTTGCGAATCCTTGACTGGCGTATGTGGCGAGGCATTGCCCTATCGCGTCCAGAGCATCGTGGTCTGTGCCTATGTCCTTCCAAGCATATTCAACAGTTCCATCTTGCCTTGCGCGCTTCATCAACAGCTTTTCGTTACAAACCTATACAGCCCACTCAGAATGATTCCCGCCGTTGAACCAACTAATTGAACCTATGTTTCCAACCTCTTGCAGAAACCCCTTCTGCGCTTGTTCGTGGAAGAGGTCAGCATCGTGATACATCCAACGCCGCCCTGTGCCAGACCTCTTGCGTTCCTCTTCATCACCACACAGCAAAGTCCTATTCACATCTTCCTTCAACCTTGACCTCAAGAAGGAGCGGTATGTGTGTGATGCCTTGCCAGCAAATCCACAACAGGGCAAGCCACAAACCTTCATAGAGTTCCTTGCGAAGTCCAGAACCGCGTTCCAGTTCGTTCCACCACAGTCTATTGACCAACCTTGAATCTTGAAGTGGTGTTCGTCAGCGAGCTTCTTCAACTCCCTTCCGTGTTCGCCAAGAAGGTTGTATACGCGTTGGTAGTAGTCGTGCTCTGGGATGTTCGCTGGGATGTGGCAACGCCTGAACTTGTGCCAAATCACGCAAGAGGTCTGGTTGCGCAAGAAAACCATTATGACCGTGGTCATATACTTTGAGAGGTTCAAGTCTGTGGAAGCGCAGATGAATTGGACGCCCTCTTCAGGAACTTCCAATTCCTTCAATGTGGAAACCCTTGACGCGACCAGCTTTGGCGTGATTGGAAGCGCGAACTGCATTTGAACAGGCTTCATCTGATATTCAGACGAAAAGACTTGATCGCCCAATGTATGCTGAAGTTCAAGCAACTTCTGGATTGCGCTGATGTGTCCATCCTTCTCTGAATAGCGCGTTGGATTGAAGACCTTTGAACCCTCATCCATCCTCTCTTGATTCTCCTTGTAGAAACTAAGGCTTGCGCTATGTCCAGTCTCAGCCACATTTTCGTCATCCCACATCTTGAAATATTCGTTCCACAGTTCAAGGTTCTTTGGGAAGTCAATGATTGCTGGGAATATCGTTGTCCGCCAAGATTTATCTTGCTTTATCTTCTCCACAAGATCGTCAGGCGCTATTGGGGTTGCCGTTTGGAGTATGCTCAATCGTTCCTTGCCAGACAATGGGATTATGTCTTTGTTGATTGCCTCCATCAACTTCTCTATTGCTTCAGGGCTTCTTGCGTCCTATGCGGTCATTATATCGTCAAGGATTGCGTATGATGGGCGAAGGTTGCCGCGCTTCAATCCTCTTATTCCACTTGTCACGCCTCTACAAGAAATCACTGAACCTGAAGTTGGAAGTTCATTTCCATCTTCGTCCTTCAACCGCGCGAACACAAGTTCTGAAGAGTTCTTCTCAAGGTCTGTTGAAACGCCCCTGTAAAGTTGCCTTCTTCTGAACGATCCATTTGCGATGTGGAACGGCGCGGTTATTGCTGGATAGTCTTGGGCAAACGCTGTGCCCTTCTCATTCACCGCGCGCCAGATGTCCTTCAGAATGTTCGTTGAAGCGCGTTGGTTTGCTGACACAATCACCACAAACTTCTATCTTCCAGTGGCAATGGCGAACAATGTAGCGCACTCCACATATGAGGTCTTACCTGAACCTCTGCCCATACACACCATAAACTTTTCATGCGCGGTGATTGTATGTTCCATCTATTCAAGAATCGTGTTGCCCAACTCTGGTGGTGGATCGTTCAAGAGCAATGGAACGCAATATGTCGCAACCCAATCAACAAGGCTCTTCTCAGCGTTCCTTCGCCTGTTCCAGTCTATTGAATCAAATGCGTTGTTCAATTCAGCGTCAATGGAACATATCTTGTCCATATGGCGCCTGTTGATTTCCGTTTGGGTCAGCTTGCGCGTCCCTTGAATCTTCCTTCCTCTCTTAGCCATTTTTCCTCAGCCTCCTTCACTCATAGGAAATTACACGAAAAAACAATAAAATAATTGGATTTTTCTATAACAAAGATTTAGTTCGCGGCGTTGGCATTTTCCTTTTTGGGCCCCAAAAAAATTTGAGGGGGGTCAAAAAATTTTTTCAAGGTTGATTGGCTCTCCAAAATTCTTCTCGCCCCCGTTTTCATTTTTCATTCTCCGTTCGCGCATCAATTCTCGATCAAACATTCGTTCAATCCCTTGTTGATGAACGCTTCCAACTTCTCCCTGAACTTTTTCAGCTTTGGGAAGTCAACATTCGCCGCCGCGTCAAGTTCAATCTTGACTTCTGGGTGGATATACCCCACACATCCATCAGCCTTCACCAGCTCCCGCAATACAACATCAATCCCAATCATTGCTTGTCTTCCTCCACTTCATCTGGTTCATCGTTGGTTGTTCCAAGTCCAAGGTGGTTCATTATCGCATCCACCCTCTCCTGTAGCGCCCTGGTCCCCCTATCCTCCTTGTGGGCCACCCATAGGGTCACGCCAACCAAAGGGATAAGGATGATTGCCGCAGTTGCCAATAGTGTCATCGTTGTAGTAGTCATCATTGTTTGTTTCCTCGTTTAGATGAATTTGAAAAGTGTTATCGTCAAGCGATCAGCATCGTTCCAATCACTGTGGAACTCATAGCATTTCACCTCCCAGCCAAACAGCTCCTTGTCAGACAAGAAGGTTATCATTTCATCCTTGCCATATATGAATCTTTTCTTCTCCCTTGTCTGGTGTATGTTGTAGTAGTCATTTGGTCTGCAAGGTTGGAAGTCCAAAGGAATCTCCACAAGCTTCACAGTGTATATGATGTGATCGCGCAATGAAGTCACCATCTCAATAAGGTTTGTCCAATCCATTTTCACTTCCCTCTCTCAGATTTGCGCTGTGGTATTACATCCCCAAGTCTCTTCCTGATGTGGTAGATTGCCATTGAGCAATACCCTTCTGCCTTCAGGAAATTCACAAGGGTTGAGGTGTCTCCATTCATATATTCGTCCCGCACCTTCTTCCAGTCAATTCTCCACCTTCCCCAGCAGAAGTTGGCAGCATCTGAGAACATTCTTGCGAACTTCAACGAACGCGCAGTCAATGCTTCTTGGTTTGGTGTGCGCGTCCTTGAACAATTCTGGCGTTGAGGTATCCAGCGGCAATTACAAGGCATATAGTTCCGCTTGGGGTCAATGCGGTCAATGGAGAGTTGTTCGCCCCTTGGCTTCTCTGGGTAGTAGATGTAGCCACTCTTCAACGCCCATAGAACGAAGGAGTCGGAATCGTTGAGCCATTCTGCGCAGACCCTCACTCCCTATTTGCCATAGTGTGGAAAGTCCTGCGCGTTGGGGTTGTGGCAACGCGCCTTCATCTGGTTGTATAATATGCGCAACCTTCGTATGCTTCTGTGGAGAACCTTGAACTCTTCATCTTTGATTTCAAGGAAGAGCTTGTCTGGGTGAAGTTGCTTCCAGAACTTGAATACTGTATGACAAGAACCTCCGTGGTAGTTGGAAGGCTCAACCATCTCCTCAACCTTGCGCATGTCCTGCTTCTTGAGGAATACAAGTTCTTCTGGAGGGCAGTTGTAGAATTTGCCAAGTGCCTTCAATGTTGAGGAGTTGATGCGTCCAACCCCAGTGATGATGTTCCTGTGGAAGAGATACCAGACCTATGCTGGGTCAATGGCTGCTTCGTGGAAGTTCTGGATCTTCGTGATGTCACCAGCGCAATATTTCTTTGCCTTTGTCGTAATCATCTTCACGCCCTCCTAGTTGTCAGTTCCTTCGCAATGGTTCCAATCCACAGCTTCTCGCATTGGGCGTGTGTCAAGTCAATCAGTTCATCTTCAATCATTCCCATCAGCTCGTCCTATGTGACAAGCGTCTTGAAGTCCTTTGCCCATTTACTCCATATGGACAGGGACGCGCCATTGATTGCGTTCTTGGCTTCATCGTCAGCTTCTTGCTTCCTTGAGCCATTCTTGATTGAAGGACTTGTATAATACTTCTCCCTTGCTCTGGTGGCTTCCTTCACCACTGGTATCAAGTTCAGGATTTCGTCCTGTACTATTCTGCGAATATATGATTTCGCGTTGGTGGTTGTCAGGTCATCAATAGTTGCTCTGACCTTCTACCTGATTTGTGTAGCGTTCATAGTTTTACCTCTTGTTCGTTGTTGTTTGTAGAAGACTTCCTATTATCCTCTACGCATATAATTTACCATTTTCAAATCAAAAACTGAGGGCATTTCCAAAAAAAGTTGAAGAAATTTTATGGGTTTATGGGAAGGGTCTGGAAGGGTGGTTGGACGAAATCCATTGATATCATAGAGGTTTATTGAGGGCATTGTCACAGGTATTGATATACGGGGTCAGGACGGCTCCGCGTAAATGTCTATGATAACAATGGGGTTTTCGCGCGTGGTGAAATCCCGCCGCGGAACCATGTGCTTGTTCCCAGCTTCGCTTCAAGGCTTCGTCCTGAAGGACTACGCCTTTTCGCTTCGCTGTGAAACTGGGGTATTGTAGATCATATGCGCCTATGGCGCTGAGGGGCGTAGCCCCTCTGGGATATTGTAGATACAAAAGTCAATGTCTTCAACCTCAAGGTTTTACATCGTAGATCCATATTGTAGAAATAGAAGGTCAGATATTTTACCCACGAAGCTTTTACTGGATATTGAATGGTTCTTGTTTTCCAAAGCGAACGCGCCGCCCTTCAAGCGGGCGCGCTTCGTCTTTGGTTGTTGTTTTGGAGCGTGAGCGATAGCGAACGCTACATAGATTGTATTCTATGTATATAGATGTGTTCCTTTATGAAAGCATTTGTGTTCCTTTATGAAAGCATTTGTGTTCCTTTATGAACCTTCAGCATGTTGCGCTTCAGGGTGGTTGTTCATAACTTGTTCATATCTTGTTCATATCTTTCTACAACTTTTCCTTGAAATTGCTTCAGTTTTTCTTCGTATAATTGGTAAATGTATCGTGCTGGGGACGATGGGTCAATGGACTTTTTTTTTTTCGTTTTCATTGCTTCACCATTGACCCATCTACCCAGTGTGGTTCTACAATACCACAAACCACCACGAAGCAATGGAAACGGAAGCCAGCAAATGAAAACGAAACACGATAAAGAATATTATGTACAGAGAGCGACTGATGGGTTCAGGACTCTCATTATCTATCAATGCGTCACTAGACCACAGTTCGATCCAGCTTACAAGGTCAATGGAAAGTTCTCCAAGGACAAGTTGTTTGAGGAGTCAGAGTTCTTCAGTAAATGGGAAGATATGGGACAACGAGCAAGAAGGCGGTATGCGAAGATGTATGCGGATTATTCCAAGCATCACAATCTGGCATTTGGTCTTGACTGTAGATTGGTGGAGTCAATCCTTGGAACTTACAGAGACGAAGATGGAAGGAAGATTCGCATATCCATTGACGAAGTTCTCCAGAATCTCAAGGGTTGGGTCAAATGTACAGGCAATGGCACGAAGACCAAGAAGAACAAGGAAGGCAAGGCTGAGGTTGTGTGCTGGTGGAGGAAGAAGTATTTCATCGCCAGCAAGGAGTATTGGTTGAGGCTTTTGGACGATCCCAAGTATTCAGACCTTGAGAAATACCCAAGGGCAACTGATGGTGAGATTTGGGCCCTCAAGCAGATTTGGAAGTACAGGAAGCAGACCATACCACAGAAACCACGCGAGATTGAGGTGGAGCGGAAGTCAAGCAACCCAAGGAGCAACTACAAGGAGCGCGTGGCGAAGGCTCTGAGCGAAGAATATGTCCGTGGAATAATGAACATTGGTGCGCTTCAGAACGAGCTGGCACGCGCCAAATTCACGCAGAAGGAGAATGATGAAATAGTGGCGAAGGCGGAGCGCGAACGCAAGGCGAGATTGGAGATGCTCAAGCAACAACACCAACCACGACCACAGCCAAACCCTGAGTTGGCAAGCAAGGTGGAGAAATACCATAAGCTGAAGAAGCTGTTTCTCTCTGGTGGCATTGAATACGATTTGTTCAGGAAGTGGATGGTTGCCAATGGTGTGGTGGATAAAATTCTGGCGCAATGGGACAACTACGAACTGATGAAGATGAACGAGAATGCCCAGAGCAGACCCATTGAAGTGAAGGAGCCAGAACCAAAGCCAGTCAACCCCAATGAAGTTGATTTGGACGAGCTGGTTCGTATGGTTGGTTGATGATTTTACAATGAGGTGAAACTATGAAACGGACACCAGATAATATTGTGAAGCAACTGAAGAAGGTGAAGACAGTCAATAAGTCAATCGTGTTTTCATACGGAGATTTTCGCACTGGAACTCATGTCTTCAATCTCACAGACGCAAATTTCCAAGATGATGTTGCTGAATTTTTGATGTCAATGAGTCTCAGTCACAGGATTTCGTATGTTGGCAAGGATAACGGCGGATTGTGGATACCCCTTGTGAAGTCTAATGATGGGACAACTAACATCACGGCAGATGTAATCCAAGCCTTCTTTGATTTGACTGATAAATCTAAGCACAACTAAGAGGTGAATGATTATGATGACATACAAGCAAACGAAGTCTGGAAGGTATGTGCGCGTGAAGCCAGACGATTTACGGGCGCACTACGAAGAGAAGGAATAGTCCAAGCTCCAGTATATGGCAGAGTTGGAGGAATGTGGGAAGATGATCAACAACTTCTTCGCAAGGTTGACGCAAGAGCTGTTGTAGCATCCCAACGACCTTCCAGCCATAGAACGCATTTGCAGGGATTGCGTCCAATAGTTCAAGGACAAGTTGAAGTTGCGTGACTTCCAGAGCATCAGCAAGTTTGACATTGACCTTCTGTGGAACAACTCCAAGAAGCGTATGTTGGAGTCTGTGGATTTCAACCACGAAATGGTAAATGGTATATGAACGAGGACGCATTATGAAGAAGGACAAATATCTGACCAGCGAGCAGATTTACGAATAGTGGCTTGCTTGGAAATCCACAGGGGTTGTCTCTGAGGAAATGGGGAAGATGATGTTGATGCTTGCCCAGAGGATTATGACAAGCAGACATTTCTACAACTATCCCCAGTATATGAAGGACGAAATGATCCAAGACGGTTGCCTGAAGATCATAGCCAACTTGAAGAACATGAAGGAGGAGAAGCGCAAGTCCTTCTTCGCCTATTGGACAAGGTGCGTATGGACTGCCGCCATCGTCTATCTGGGAAAGCACTACAAGTATATGAACAACAAGCGGAAGTTGATGTTGGAGGCAATAGCTGAGGCGGCTTCACAATCCAACCTCCCAGTGTCATAGTATATCCAGCAACTTGACAAGGATGTGAGAAGGACGCTTGAAGGCTTTGACAAGGATTTGAAGAATCGTGACGATGATGTATAATTGATTATGTTAGTTTACCTGTTGTTTGGTTGGGGGTTGCTGAGAGGCAATCCCCTTCTTACTTCTTCAGGTCGTTCAGGAAGTCCAATAGTGGTTGCCACACCACTTGCGTCTCACATTCTTCGTTGAATACAATCCACTTGCCATCTGGGGTTCTTCTCACACCAACTTCCTCAAGGTCGTCCCAATACACAGGAACCCCCTTGACCTTGCGCCACTTCCCAGTCTTGCCACCTTGGAACGAACATACCAGCATAGCATAGAAGTTCGCTTCATTTGCCAGTTTGTCCATTCTTGTTGTCTGTGCCTTTGTCAGCTTCATAGTTGGTTCTCCTTTTGGGGTGTGTGGAGAGTATATCATATTCCATTCTCGTTGTCAGTAGCCATTTACAGAATTCCACTTTTACCCCTTCCCATCCGCCGTAGAGAATGATAAAATATCGTCCATACAGCAATAGAGGAAGCGTGGTATGCGTGTTATGTAAACTAGGCAATTGTCAAAACCGCCTTCATTTTGTTGGCGTGTTGCCTCTTTACAACTTCTTCATATTGCCGTATAGTGGTATATGAAGAACGAATATGGCACAATAGCAGACGAAAAATGGGAACTTGAGAGCGAGGCGC
>Ga0265301_10001998_pt1 | contig 24806 bp, 22 predicted proteins | sample AusTroGonzalo_MG_2_FD_193488 | JGI IMG/M metagenome (GOLD analysis project Ga0265301, IMG submission 193488) | Bovine rumen microbial communities from tropical cattle in Woodstock, Queensland, Australia - Gonzalo_04 | ecosystem: Host-associated > Mammals > Digestive system > Stomach > Rumen ... | reverse complement strand
TTTGTAATGAACCCCAAAAGTTGAACAAAAAAACTTTTGGGGTTTTATTATGAAACATTCGTTTGAAGAACGGTTACAAGCCGTAAAAAAATGTTTAGAAGGCTATTCTCCTAAAGGCGTGGCTCGAGAATTAGGTATAGAAGAACATTATGTATCAGAATGGCTGGCTCGTTACGAGCGATATGGAGAAAACGGCTTGCACAAACATCACAAAAAACGAGCTGATTTTGCAGAAAAATGTAAAATTGTTTGCGAATATGCAGAAAAAGGTGTACCTTTGCACCGAGTTTGTGCTCAATATCAGGTTTCCCTGAGTGCCGTAACACGCTGGACCCGTATTTATAAAGAAGGCGGATATGAGGCTTTGCGCGCTATAAAGCCACCAGGAAAAGGTCGTAAAGGTATGGGACGTCCAAAGAAACAAGAACCGCAGACAGAGTTAGAGCGTCTGCGCTACGAAAATGAGTATTTGCGTGCAGAAGTTGCATTGCTAAAAAAAGTGAGGGCTTTAATGGAAGAACAAGAAAAGCGTCTACACGATATTGGGCGCAAGCCATCCAAACATTAAAGCCCGAACATAGCCTTGATTTACTCCTTAAGATCAAGGGGATGGTTCGTACTACGTATTATTATAATATCCGTCCGAGAGAGGACAAGTATGCGCAAATACGCAAGGATATAGTACGTATATTTAATAAGAACAAGGGGCGTTATGGGTATAGGCGTGTATACCAGCAACTACGCGCGGAAGGTACAGATGTCAACCACAAGACAGTAGCCAAACTCATGGTAGAAATGGGTTTATATGCCCGGAAACCTAAGTTGCGTTACCACTCTTATAAGGGAGAAGTAGGAAAGATTGCGCCTAATATACTGAAACGCGAATTTGAAGCGGACGCGCCTAATCGCAAGTGGACGACAGATGTATCACAGGTAGATATATGTGGCAAGAAATGCTATATATCGCCTATACTGGATATGTGGAACGGAGAGATTATTAGTTACGTAATCTCTGATCGTCCGGACTTAAAGATGGTAGTGGATATGTTGCAGAAAGCGTTCCGCAAACATCCGCAGACAAAAGGCTTGTTAATGCACTCGGATCAAGGATGGCAATATCAGCATTCGCGCTACCAGTATCTGTTACGTGAACATGGTATCACGCAGAGTATGTCCCGTAAGGGTAATTGCTGGGATAACTCTGTTATGGAGAACTTTTTCGGCCTGATGAAGAACGAGCTACTCTATAACAACAAGTGGGAGAGTATGGATGACTTTAAGGCAGCGTTGAAAGAGTATATCCGGTACTACAACAATGATCGCATCAAACTAAAATTGAAAATGAGCCCGGTACAATACCGAACTCACTTTCAAAATCAAGTCAAATAGATTTATTAATCCGTCCAACTTTTTGGGGTCACCTCATTTATACCGCGTTTTTCAATCTATAGAGATCAGCTATTCCTAATTTCGACTGTGCATAGGCTTTAGTGACCGTAAAGGACTGTTGTTTGCCCAACTGCTTGTGGTTCGGCAGTTCGAACATCAGATCCGTCATTACCGTTTCCATCAATCCTCGCAAGCCACGCGCTCCGAGTTTGTATTCAAGCGCCTTGTCCACGATGTAGTCCAGCGCATCATCGTCAAACGAAAGCGAAACGTTATCCATCAGCATCAGTTTTTTGTACTGCTTGGTCAATGCGTTCTTCGGCTCCGTAAGGATGTTCCGCAAAGCCTCTCTATTGAGTGGCTGCAGATACGTGAGCACCGGCAGACGGCCAATTATTTCCGGGATAAGACCAAAGGACTTCAAATCTTGCGGCGCAATATATTGCAGCAAGTTATTCTTATCCACATACGATGCCTGTTGCTGGGCAGCGAAGCCTACTGTCTGCGTATTCATACGTTGCGAAATCTTGCGCTCTATTCCATCGAACGCACCACCACAGATAAAGAGGATGTTTTTCGTATCCATCTGAATACACTCCTGATCGGGATGTTTCCGTCCTCCTTGTGGCGGCACATTGACTACTGAGCCTTCCAGCATCTTGAGTAAACTCTGTTGTACGCCTTCGCCGCTCACATCACGCGTGATGGACATATTCTCCGACTTACGTGCGATTTTATCAATCTCGTCAATGAAGACAATACCACGTTGTGCTTTCTGCACATCGTATTCGGAGTCTTGCAGCAGTCTCACCAGCAGAGTCTCTACATCTTCGCCCACATATCCGGCCTGCGTCAGCGATGTAGCATCTCCGATAGCAAACGGCACTTTGAGCATTTTGGCAATAGTGCGGGCAAGCAGCGTTTTACCCGTGCCGGTAGAACCGACGAGCAAGATATTGCTCTTCTCTATCTCCACGTCATCGTTGGAATCTTTCTGGAGCACACGCTTGTAGTGATTGTACACCGCCACGGAGAGGAAGCGTTTCGCATCGTCCTGACCGATCACATACTGATCCAGAAAATCCTTCATCTCCTGAGGCGTAGGCAAATTGTCCACACTCAGCGTTGCGTTATTCGGCACTACTTTTTGGGGTTTCGCCATCACCATTTGATGTCCCGCTTCGATACACTCGTTGCAAATAAGCACACCATTATCCATGCCTTGGAACATCTCAGGCATCTCACGACCGCAGAAACTACAAATATGGACGTTTCCTTTTCTTGCCATTACTCTTTTTTAGTATATACTTTGTCAATCATACCATACTCCAACGCCTCTTGCGAAGTCATCCAATGGTCACGATCCGCATCCTGACGGATTTGGTCAATAGACTTTCCTGACTTGTCGGAGATGATCTGATAGAGTTCGTCCTTGAGTTTAAGAATCTCTTTAGCCGTTATCTCAATATCGCTGGCTTGTCCCTGGATACCGCCAAGCGGCTGATGAATCATGACACGACTATGCGGCAGAGCAGCACGCATACCCTGCTCACCGGCTACGAGGAGCACGGCTCCCATCGAAGCGGCGAGTCCAGTACATATAGTGGATACACGCGCTTTGACGAATTGCATCGTGTCATAGATACCGAGGCCGGCATAAACAGAGCCGCCCGGCGTGTTGAGATACAAGTTGATATCGCGCTCGCTATCCACAGAATCCAGATAGAGCAACTGCGCCTGGATGACATTGGCCGTATAGTCATTCACCTCAGTACCGAGGAAAATAACACGATCCATCATCAAACGGCTGAATACATCCATCTGCGTCACGTTCAACTGACGTTCCTCCAGAATAGTCGGCGATATATACCCGCCGCTCGCGCGGGTCTGATCCATACTGCGAGACATAATGTTCTCCACATGCATGGAATTCAGACCCTGCGAAACTGCGTATTTCAGAAAATCATTTTGCATAATTATTTTTTAGCAGCTTTCTCTTCAATGCGTTTAGCACGTGCCAATTGGATATCATATGCAATCGGCGAAGCGATGAACAGAGACGAGTAGGTACCTACGATGACACCCATGAGGAGTGCGAATACAAAGCCCTGAATCGTCTCACCACCGAAGATAAAGATTGCGAGCAATACTACGAAGGTGGACATAGAGGTCGAGAACGTACGGCTCAATGTATTGTTCAATGCATCGTTGATATTCTGCTTGCGGTCACGCTTCGGATAGAGGCCGTTGTACTCACGAACACGGTCGAAGATGACCACTGTATCGTTGATAGAGTATCCGATAACGGTCAGGATAGCAGCGATAAATGCCTGATCGATCTCCATGGAGAAAGGCATAATCTTCCAGAGGACTGCATACAGACCCAAGATGATCACTGTATCGTGTGCCAATGCTGCAAGTGCACCTACCGAGTAAGCAAAGTTACGGAAGCGGAGCAGGATATAAAGGAAGATCACAACAAGCGCTGCGAGCACAGCCCAAACGGCGCTGGTCTTGATATCGTCTGCGATTGCAGGACCAACCTTTTGGCTTGACATGATACCTACTTCAGCATTCGAGTCAGTCGAACGGAAGTCATCAAACGTGATATTCTCACCCAAGAACGGCTTGCAGCCCTCATAGAGAAGAGCCTCAATAGCCTCGTCTGCCTCGGCGTTATCCTCATGAATACGATAGTTAGTGGAGATACGAACCTGGTTAGCATCGTTACCATAGGTGATTACGTTGATACCAAAGGTCTCGCCCTCTTCGAGTGTTGCCTTGAACACGTTATCAAGGTTCTCACGAACATCCTGCGTATTGATGCTATTGTCGAAACGAACGACATAGTTACGTCCACCGGAGAAATCGATACCGAGGTTCAGTTTACCGAAGATATGCGGTTCCAAACCAAGGATAGCAAATATAACTACAGCACCTGACAGGCAATACGCCCATTTACGAGCAGCCACGAAATCGAAGTGGATATTCTGGAGGAAGTTCTTCATCAACTTTGTGGTGAAGGTCAACTCCTTAGCGTTCTCTTTCTTCGCATAGTCCTCAAGCAGCAGACGAGTAATGAACACAGCCGTCAAGAACGAAGAGATGATACCGATCATGTATGTTACTGCGAAGCCCTTAATAGGACCAGTACCGAAGATAGCCAAGATTGCACCGGTGAGGAACGACGTTACGTTCGCATCAACGATAGCGCTGATGGCACCTTTGAAACCATCCTCGATAGCCTTGCGCATGCCCTTACCACCGCGCAACTCCTCACGGATACGCTCGTAAATCAGCACGTTGGCATCGACAGCACAACCCATCGTCAGCACGATACCGGCGATACCCGGCAGAGTCAATACCGCACTGAATGAAGACAAGATACCTACCAACAGGAATACGTTGCAAACCAACGCAGCATCAGCAATCAGACCCGGAATCCAACCGTAATAGAAAATCATGTACAGCAGAATGAGCACGAAGCCCAGTGCAAATGACCACAGACCGGACTGAATAGCCTCACGACCCAGAGACGGACCAACCACACTTTCCTCGATGATACGAGCAGGAGCCGGCATCTTACCGGACTTGAGGGTATTGGCCAAGTCTTTTGCCTCTTCAACGGTGAAGTTACCGGTGATTTGGCTGTTACCGCCAGCGATCTCATTCTGTACAGTCGGGAACGAATATACATATCCGTCAAGCACGATAGCTACCGACTTGCCGATATTGTCTTTTGTGATACGCTGCCAGGTCTTAGCACCCTCTGCGTTCATCGACATAGAAACGTTTGCGTATGCGCTGATTTGCGAGAAGTCAGCACGTGCATCAGTGATCACATCACCTTCGAGAGAAGCGCGACCATCACGTTGTGCTTTCAAAGCAACGAGTTGGAAATATGCGTTAGCTTCGTCTATAGCTTTCACCGTCCAGTAGAAACGTACATCACGCGGAAGAACGGCTTTTGCAATCTGCGATGTAAGCATTGCATTAACTTTGGCGGTATCTACATAATGAACCGTACCTACCACCGGACCGCGGTATGCCTGACCTGCTGCATTAACAGACGGGTTGAGGATAGCGAACAGCGGATTGTTCTTCTTATATTCTGCGAGTTGAGCAGCCTGATCAGCCTCTGTTGTAGCAGCAGAGTCACCGAGGAGTTCTGCCAAATCATCTGATTCTGCCTTCGGAGCCTCTTCTTTAGCCTCTGCTTTCGGAGCTTCTTCTGCTTCAGTAGCAGTAGCTGCAAACTCACGGTTGATTTGTGCGAGAACAGGCAGCAATTCGGAAGCCTCATAGGTCTCCCAGAACTCCAGGTTAGCAGATCCTTGGAGCAGTTTACGTACACGCTCCGGCTCCTTGATACCCGGGAGTTCAATCAGGATACGACCCGGTTGAGCCAATTTCTGGATGTTCGGCTGTACAACACCGAAACGGTCGATACGCGTACGGAGTACGTTGAACGAGTTCTGGATAGCGCCGTCAACCTCCTCGCGGATGACTTTCTCTACCTCCGCATTGGTGGAGTTTAATGTTACTTTGTCTTTAAGTTCAAAAGTGGAGAAGATTGATGCGAGCTGACCATTGGGATCCACCTCACGGTACGACTCGATGAAAAGTGTTACGAAATCTGCACCACTCGATTTTTGTTTTTGCTTGGCAAGTGCCAACGCTTGTTTGTAGTTCGGAGTCTCATTATGTCCACTGAGGGCATCGAGAATGTCCGGAACAGAAACCTCCATGGTAACGTTCATACCACCCTTGAGGTCCAGACCCAAGTTAATTTCTTTCTCACGGCACTCTTTGAGAGTGTAACCGAACCAAACTTTCTTTGCAGCAATTGAATCCAAATACTGGTACTCCTTAACTGCATCACCTGCTGCGTACTCCTTAGCGGCTTTGTCATAATGACTCGTCACCAAAGAGAATGACAGATAGAAGGCGCATACCAACGCAAGGCACGCTGCCAAAATTCTAACAAGTCCTTTGTTTTGCATAATAGTTTTTTGTATTTGTTAATTATAATTGTTTTTCCATTTATCAATGGGCTTTTTACGCGTACATGACGCATACACCTGCGCACACAACACAAAAAGCCTGCAAAAGTACTGCTTTTTTTTGACATATGCAAATTTTTTCGCTCTTTTTTGCGTTTTTCTTTAAAATTTCTTTCAAAAAATTTGCAAAACCTTCAAAAATGTGGGCATATTTGCAGAAAAAATCAAAAAACGGCAGAAAATATAAGATTTTTGTCAAAAAATTTGGAAAAAGCAGAATGTTCATCGTATATTTGCAGAAAATTTCAGGGGAAAGAGATAGTATCTTTGCACTCGATTTTAACAATTTAACGTCGCGAAAGCGACCATATTAACCTTTTAACTATTTAACGTTATGATTGAAAATCTTAACTCTTTTCCGGAGGAACAGGAGAACCTCCGCATCGTCGAGCATCTTGACATGCAAAAACTTCCTAAGAGTGTACAACAGATGATCTCGTTGGCGAGTACAGAGGAGGAAAAGGACATTATTTTGATGGCGACGCTCGCGGCTGCGAGTGCGTGCGTACCGAATCTGTATTTTACCTACGGTCCGACGGGCAAGAAGTACTACGCGAACTTGCAATGCTTCATTCTTGCTGCAGCCGCTTCGGGCAAAGGTATCGCGAACCAGGCGCTGGAGATGATACGAGTCATCGATGAGCAGTATTCATTACTCATCTCCGGAGATAGTACGCTTCCGGCTTTCTACAAAGCACTCGCCGAACAAAACGGCTGTGGATACCTGCACGAATCCGAAGGTTCGGTCATTACCGACATCTGGCGAACCTCGGCTGCCAACTACAACACCGCCCTCCGCAAAGCAGCCGAGCACGAACCTATCTCTCGCAATCGCTGCAAAGAATCATCGGAGATCAAAAGTCCGCGACTCTCTATGCTGTTGACGGGTACGTTTAACCAATACCGCGCGCTGGTGCCTTCGGTAGAGAATGGCTATTTCTCCCGCTTATTGACGGTAGTTATTCGTGGTACAAATCCTTTTGACAAGCGGTATGTGAAGTCGAAAGGCGGACAGAGCGCGATACCGAAGATCGTGGGAAAGCGGTTGCTGCGCACGTACGAAAGTCTAATGAGCGCGGGTGAGCGGGAATGGAGTCTGACGGATGCGCAGAAAGAGCGATTAGGCGAACACTTGGAGACAGAATATGGGACGCTGATCGGGCTGTTGGGAGAGAACTTCCATTCGGCGGTGATACGAATGGCGGTGCAGATAGAGCGTATCGCCATGATCCTCTCTGCTCTGCGCGGCAACTTCTCCGAATGTTCGGACGATGACTACGAAACCGCCGAAATCATCGGCAACCGTCTCCTTCTCCACATGGCTGCCGCCTATCGCCTCATAGATGGCGATGCACAGGATGTAGTGCCGAAGATTAAGCCGCTGGATCAGAGAAAGGTGTTGTTTGAAGCTTTACCGGAAGAGTATGCAAGTAAGAAACTGGAAGAGGAAGCACGTTTGCAAGGTATCTCACGCGCAACTTCTATGCGCTGGAATGAAGATTGGCAGAATCAAGGAATGATTCAGAAGATCCGTTATGGTGTTTATCGAAAAATAGCATGAGACACTTGAGACAGTTGAGATTCTTTGAGGCCGCTAAAATGCAAGAACTGTCTCAACTGTCTCAACTGTCTCACACAAAAAACTTTGTCAATTGCCGTCGGATTGAATCCGACAGTATCAAAATCAGCTTCATCTCGTGGGTGTATGCTACCATTTACGTGGTAATCCTAGACTTTAGTCCTACCATCACCCTAAGAAGAAGCAAACAATATACTAACAATTTAAAATTTTAACATGTATGGCAAGAGTAACATTTATTGAAGGAATAGATACTATCCGGGGAGCGCTGGATAGTGTAAAGGACGGACAGGCTAACCGTGCACGGTTGGTGTGCAAATGGCATTACTGGGGAGAGAAATGGATCGATGAGACGGGAAGTAAGGTACATTTAGTTTATACGTATAATTTCCATGAAGGACCTTGGAGCGAAGGAGCGACCAAGAATAGGGAGATGATTAAGGCTGCGCAACGCATGGCGCACGATATTGAGCGCGTGTGCTATCATCCCGAAGAGTTTGGAGATGAGGATATCGAACAGGCGAAGATTTGGCAGCAGAAGTACGCCGAGTACTTAGAAACAATCCCGAAAGGTAGCACCCGACACTACAAGTTCTACGGCTGGATGTACACGCAGATCTATCGCGGTCTTCGCTCAAAAGCAGCAAAGGAGGGTTAACTCCCTCCTTTTGCTTTATTGATGAATTCTATTTGAACCATTCCGAAGAAGGTAGGATTTGGATTGTACATCCTTCCCATTCAATAGTGCGCTTTTCATTATAGGTGAGCACATACAAATCGTTACAATGCAGTTCTTGAGCAGCTTCTTTCAAAGCGCTGCATTCGCGACGGATGGTCTTTTCCGATGTCATCTCGTAACTGACTTGTACCAATTGCTTCACTCGGTTATTCTCACGCAGTACGAAATCAATCTCTTTATCGTTACGTGTGCGGTAGTAGAACATCGTCTTTTCCGGATCATAGCCTTTCCGCAAGAGATTAACAAAAACTTGATTTTCCAATAACCGTCCTAAGTTATCGCTGGTGGAGAATGCCTTTGCTGCTACAAACCCATTGTCCACAATATAGATCTTGCGCGGTGCTTTGGTCATCAGTTTGAGTTTGTTATTATAGCGTGGCAGGTAATAAAACAAAAACGGCTCATGGAGATAGCCCATGAATTTCTGTGTAGTAGCAACACTTCCTATGTTCAGTGCATTTGCTATATCATTGGCACTTATCTGATTGCAAAAATTGGTCAGCAGATACAGTGCCATATTATTGATATCTTCTGTCTTGCGAATTTTATGACGCTTTACGATATCTTTCCATATTATCGAATCGAAGAGCGTACTAAGATAACTCGTCGTCAAAGTACGTGCAGCAACCGTCTCCGGATAACCGCCTAAACGCAGGTAGTCATCCTCAAGGACAGTCGCTTCATTTTGCTGTTCAGACAAGATGGCTTTCAAGTCCAGATGATGCCATTCGAAGAACTCCGCCAAACTGAACGGTAACATCTCTATCGGAAGATACTTACCGGTAAGTACAGTTGCCATCTCGCTTGAAAGCATATTGGCATTACTACCGGTAATGATCATGTTCTTCCCCTGCCGGAAGAGCTCGGTCACCCATACATCCCAATGCATCAGATTTTGCACTTCGTCCAGTAATAGATAGTCATAGCCGGGATACACCTCTTCAAGAAGGCGCATCACGAGATCTGCATTCCAATTATCCAATAACTCTTGTTTGTCAAAATTAAGATATGCGAAGTTCTTGTTACGGAGCATTAGTAAAGCCTGCGTCGATTTTCCTACGCGCCGTGGACCGGTTATCAACTTGATAAGATGGCTACCAAGTAACTCATCTGCGTTGAGCGTTATATGACGACTGATGTAGTTTTGCGCTAACAAATCATCTCGCTCTTTGCGTTGCGAAAGAAGGATTGTTTTCATGTCGTTTCCAAAATTTGCTGCAAAGATACAACTTTTTATTCAATTATGCAAGTGTATTGAACAAAAAATGTACTTTTTTATTCAGTATAGTGCGTTTATTGCATAAAATCATATAAAATTTGGCATTAAAACAGCTACTGATAGGAAAAGAGCGTCCACAGACGCCCTCTTACCTCTTACTTTTTACCTATTACCTCTTACCTAACTTCTTGTCCCGTTACAGTATATACCTTCTCCCCACGGAGGATGAGGATTTGACCGTCACGGATTACCTTTATGGCACTCGGCTCTAACATCACATTATTGATAGAAGTGCTTGCGTCTTGAATGATTTCAAAATCCTTGATTTCCCATTGTGGTGCATAACTGGCTGTACTTGTATAGCAGAACGCAATGTGAATGGATTGACCTCTATATGCAGACAAGTCTATTTCTCCTGATTCATACCAATTCCAATTACTACCAGTTGGATAGGTCGGAATGGTCAATTGTTGCCAAGTTGCCGTTGAAGGCAGACCGTCCTCATAATCAGCAGAAACCCACAATGTCATTTGCGATGTGCTTGAAAAGAATTTTGCCGCATGTTTGAAAGTTAATATACATGAACCACTTTCCGGCATTTCAATACACGGCGAAATGAGCCATGATTCAGATTCGTACTTTGTGTTATTTTTGATGCACTTTGCAACCATACCATACTGCGAATCCCAATTCCATATAGAAGTAAATCCGCTTGGCAAGATTACATTCTGTATAGTAAAATCTCCTTGTGAAGACGCAAAAGTTTCGGCATAAGGTACAGCTTTGCATGTTGTTACTGGAGGTGGAGGTATTGCGCCTTCATCATAGGGCAAGAAATATAAATCTGTTATCTGATTTGTATTCCCATAAAATGCAAAGAAATTGTTGGATGTATTTGCATTAAGAGACAAATAACGTTCTGCCGTTCCATCGTTGAAATGTATCTTTGCTGCATTATCCGTTATATCAAACGTCAATGACTTGCCACTCTCGGACAGATTCGCAGAGTTGCCGGAAGTCCACGTTACATATTTGTTTCCGTTCTTAAGTTTGTAATTATTACCATCTTTCTCCAGTTCCCATACATATTTATCTTCCAAATCGCTTGTAACGATAGATGATAATTGTGATACCGTTGTATTAACCGCTTGGAAGCGTTTTGTGCTCGCTGTACCAAGATCAGAAGTCATGTAATACCAACTTTTGTCATTGTCTTTATTGCGATTAGCCACAATGACATATTTGCCTGGATTTGGGAATTCCATCTGAGCATATTGTCCACCGACACCTACTGCGTACCAAGCATTTATTACCGACTGGTGTTCTTGCGATCCGTTACCGTATAGTTTTATGGTTTCTTTAATAGTACCCTCTCGAGCATCGGCAAATGTGGCTGTTTTTGTTAGTCCATACATCAAGGTATTGTACGCAATTTTTGTTGCATTAGAAATTCCAACACCTTGAACATTGTATGAATTCTGATTATCATTAGTTCCCGAACCTCCATTACAGAGTAAATAGAACCAGTAATTTAAAATACTACAATTAATATGCCCATCGTCATTGGACTCCCAGGGGTACTTGCCATATGTTGTTGGTTGAGAGGGATAACTAGATTTTGGATGTACAAAAGAACGAGTATATAAAAGTACTACTTCATTTTTTTCTCCAATTGTCCAATCGTATTGTCCATATGTGTACCCTTCAACAAGGACACCAAAAATATCCGAGAAACCTTCGTTTAAAGCGACAGACTCTCCACCTTGTTCCAAGCCACCAGCGATATTATGTGCAGTAACCATGTGCGTGAACTCATGTGCAATTGCATCTAAAGCTACTAATGGATGATATTTAATGCCATCCCCTAATCCATAAATTATACAATATGGCGCTTCCAAACGAGCAGATGAATTATTCGGAGTTCGTCCGGGACAAAAAGGATTTACAAACTGATAAACAGCAGCTCCATTCCCATCGTAACTATTGCGATTTAAAATATTTTTATAATAAGCTAATGTTTTTTCCATGCCCCAATGAGCATCTCGAATAGGGTTTCCGGTTACTTCCACTGTGACATCAAAGTTTGCTCTGGATACAGATCCTATACCTCTGGTAGGCGAACTAATAGTAAAATATCCCGCATAATCATCGTTAAGAAAATCTTCATCATATAATTTTACTGTATAAGTATCACCATCCAATCGCAGCATTGGATTAAATGTTATATAATCCTTCCAATCTTTATATACCTGTGATTGATATACTAAAACGTTGGAACTGTTGTATATTTTAATATAAAAATCTGGGTAAGTATCACCTTCTTCCAAGTCATAACACCAATCTGTTTCCATCCTATGATATGTAATCGCAGTCAAATAACTATTTAGACTATCTGCTTCCGTTTCTGTATAAGCCGTTGCATTTTGAATCTGGTTTGTATAAAAATTATTCCATCCTTCATTTCCTGCACGAAAGTATACATTCGTAGAATTGATTGTTTCAATACGCGGGGATGATCCAGAATATTGACATTGGGTACCGCTCTTCTCTACAGTCAATTTTTGACGACCAGAATAAATCGTGTTTGTAGTTATTTTTGTTTGTACATTACTATAATATGAAGATAAGTTCAAAGTATCACCATTTTCAGAATCTATATATACATTAGCGCCTAATTCTTCTGAAGCGTACTTAAACGCATAACGAAAATCTGTCTCATTCTTAACAGGGATAATAATAATTTCTGGGTGAGCATTTGTCGAAGTATGCTTCCTTACAATTTTGTTCGTAACAGGCGATACTGCATCTTCAGTTTCAAGGACAACACCATTAATGTATTGTACAATGCCGTTAGTAGAGTGAACCAATATTTGCCCACCATACACGATAATACCATTAATATACTGATTGTAACAATAGTGCACATAACCTTCTTCATCTGACATCATATTTGACTGCACAAAGGAGGTATTATTTGGCAAGTTGAACCAATCCCCGAAAAGCTCTACTACTTGTTCTGTCGGAATATTAGAACCCTCAACATCGATATTGAAGTGCCGCATTGTAGCAGCTGATATAGTTCCGAAGCTGAACAATAAAACAAATAATAATTTTCTCATTTGATTGAAAGATTGTAAGAATTAAGACTATCCTTTCATTTCAATTTTGGCTGCAAAGGTACTGCTTTTTTCGGATATATGCAAGAGGGAGGGCAAAAAAAGTGCCCCGAAGGACACTTTTTATTTACGATTGGACGATTTACGATTGAACGATTTATTGGGTTATTTAACCATTTGATATTTTACGTCTTGGGCAGCTGACGTCCGGTTTTACGTCACGGATGGGACGATTATTCAGTACCGCGGATGCTTTGGGCAATAAAGGCTTTTAATTCTGCCTCTGACGGTAGTTGGATATGATACTTCTGCACAAAGAGATTCGGATCTAATCCTCCGGTAGCATATTTGACAACAGTCTCGCTATAGTCCGTACAGAGGAGCAAGCCTATCGGGGGATTATCATCTGCAGTCATTACTTCGTGCTTGTAGTAATTGATATACATATTCATTTGCGAAGCATACTCGTGCTTGAACTTATCAATCTTCAAATCCACCAAGAAATGACATTTCAGTACACGATGATAGAAGACCAAATCTATTTTGAAGTATTCTTCGTCAATCAATAGACGTTTCTGCCGAGCCTCAAAACAGAATCCGTTACCAAGCTCCATTAACATTTTTTGGAGCTTATTCAGGATAGCTGTTTCGATGTCCGTCTCATCGACTTGCTCGTTCTGCTCCAAGCCGAGAAACTCTAATGAAACGGGATTATGGAGCACATCTTTAGGAGAAAGACTTTGTGCTGTTTGGTTAATCAACTTGGATAGTCCTTCTTTGTCTTTCGATAGACCGCTTCGCTCATAATACAAGGTCGATATCTGACGATCTAACTCGTCGTACGTCCAACAGCCCTTGATGGTTTCTATCTCATAGAAGGCACGTTTGAGAGAATCTTCAATCTTTGAAAGAGCAGTCAAATGAGAAAGCGGCAAACGGTAGAATAGTTTGTCAGCCGGCACTTGCCATGCTTGCTGTTTCAATTCGGCAGACGTCATCCGCCGAATTATGGCGTTTTCAGATTCGGCGGACATCAACCGCCGAATTGTGTCTGGCAAGGCTAATGGTGTATCCATCTGTTGTGCTCCTACATAATTAAGCACCTCTTTGCCTAATTGTGGATACACCAAATAGAGACGACGGAACTCACGAAAACGACGCTCTGTCAATCCTTTGGTATGCAAACGTTCCTCAAGACGTTTGAGCAATTTAGCACCATATTGCGCACGATCCTCTCCATTCTGCTCGAACTCAACGATATAACATCCCATCAACCAATTGCGGGATGTCAACGATAAATTGACAGCGTGTGCTGCTTGCTGCTGCAAAACCAGATGAATCGCTTCGATATTTTTCGCTAAAAGTTCAAATGTCATATACTATTTGTTTACAATAAATGCCTTTCTAATCATTCTATGTTTGTGCTTCTAAATTTATCGCACCAGTACTAGCAAAGGATCAATTTTGATCGGTTCTTCGGATTTACCCTGGCATAACAATTTATTATTTGCAACTTTAGGCTGCAAAATTACAATATTTTTTTGATATATGCAAATATTTTTGCTTTTTTTCTATGCGAATACTTGCATGTTTCAGAATATTTTTGTAATTTTGCAGCCAATTATGATAAATAAGCGTGCAAATACAATGCATAAACGCCTAATATATCTGGCGGTTGCTATTATTGCTTCGGCAGTGTTATTTTTGAAACCGGTATTCTCGTTTCAGGATGACAGTGGTATCAAGTACGTCCGTCATTTCTCAATGACCAGCACCGATTTTGTAGAGACTTTAACTCCTTTTGATACCACGACGCATGCTTCCATCGTCAAAATGCCCGTAAGAGGATTGCTTTACTGCAATATCTTGATGTTATGCGGCAGTATATTGTGTCTGCTATCCTTCTTCGACGAGCAAAAGCAAATCTGGATATGTATTATCACAAGCGTTTTTGTCGGAGCATATTATGTGATGATGATTTGGTATGCGATACGAATATCGGATGTATTCTTCGCTACTTTATATCCCAATTATATGGCCATTCTACCTATTGTCGTATTGCAAATGATGCTTATGACAAGACGTGAAATTGTACATGAGATGCTCCTGACCGCCAACGATAATGATGAGACTGAAGAGATAGAAGATTAACAATGAGTCAAAACATAAAATCAGGCAACCTTTCGGATGCCTGATTTTTTTGAGTTGACTGTATTCAGCTATCTGATTACAGTTGCGGACCAGCAGCAACAAGCGCCTTACCTGCTTCGTTCGACGTATATTTGTCGAAGTTCTTGATGAAGCGAGCAGCGAGGTCTTTTGCCTTCTCTTCCCACTGAGCAGCGTCAGCGTAAGTGTCACGCGGATCCAAGATAGCAGGATCAACGCCCGGCAGAGCGGTCGGAACCTCAAAGTTGAAGAACGGAATCTTCTTCGTCGGAGCGCTCAGGATGTCACCACCGAGGATAGCGTCGATGATACCGCGGGTGTCGCGAATCGAGATACGCTTGCCGGTACCATTCCAACCGGTGTTAACGAGGTATGCCTTCGCACCGCTCTTCTCCATACGCTTAACGAGTTCCTCAGCATATTTGGTCGGATGCAACTCGAGGAATGCCTGGCCGAAGCAAGCGGAGAAGGTCGGAGTCGGCTCTGTGATACCACGCTCGGTACCTGCCAACTTAGCGGTGAAACCGCTCAGGAAGTAGTACTTGGTCTGCTCCGGAGTCAGGATAGAAACAGGAGGCAGTACGCCGAAAGCGTCAGCACTCAGGAAGATCACGTTCTTAGCTGCAGGACCTGCAGAGATCGGGCGAACGATCTTCTCAATGTGGTTGATCGGATAGCTTACGCGGGTGTTCTCGGTTACGCTCTTGTCAGCGAAATCGATCTTGCCGTCTTCAGCTACGGTAACGTTCTCCAGAAGGGCGTTACGACGGATAGCTGCGTAGATGTCCGGCTCGGACTCTTTATCCAGGTTGATCACCTTTGCGTAGCAACCGCCTTCGAAGTTGAATACACCCTGGTCATCCCATCCGTGCTCGTCGTCACCGATAAGGAGACGTTTCGGGTCGGTGGAGAGAGTGGTCTTACCGGTACCGGACAGACCGAAGAAGATAGCTGTGTTCTTGCCTTCCATGTCAGTGTTAGCAGAGCAGTGCATCGAAGCGATACCCTTCAGCGGCAGGTAGTAGTTCATCATAGAGAACATACCTTTCTTCATCTCACCGCCATACCAGGTGTTCAGAATCACCTGCTCACGGCTCGTGGTGTTGAAGGCTACACAAGTCTCGCTGTTCAGACCGAGCTCTTTGAAATTCTCAACCTTTGCCAATGAAGCGTTGTAGATTACGAAGTCCGGCTCAAAGTTAGCGAGTTCTTCTTCGCTCGGCTGGATGAACATGTTCTTTACAAAGTGTGCCTGCCAAGCTACCTCAACGATGAAGCGAACAGCCATGCGGGTGTCTTTGTTAGCACCGCAGAAAGCATCTACTACGTACAGGTTCTTGCCGCTCAACTCTTTGATAGCCATTTCTTTCACCTTAGCCCAAACGTCCTCAGACATCGGGTGGTTGTCGTTCTTGTAACCCTCGGTGGTCCACCAAACGGTGTCCTTCGAGTTAGCGTCCATCACGATGTATTTGTCCTTCGGCGAACGGCCGGTGTAGATACCGGTCATTACGTTCACTGCGTTCAGCTCGGTGTTCTGACCTTTAGCGTAGCCTGTCAACTCCGGCTTGGTCTCCTCTGCGAACAGATACTCATACGACGGATTGTGTGCGATCACAGTTGCACCTGTGATACCATACTTGGTAAGATCTAATTCTTTCATTTTACGTAAAATATTTGATGTTATAAATTAAGCGTTATTAAACCGGCTACAAAATTACTACTTTTTTTGCAATTACGCAAATGTATAACGCATTTTTTAAGAATTTTTCTTAAAATTGTACTTTTTATTTGCCAAAATCAAGAAAAAGCAGTACCTTTGCAGCGTAAAATGGATAAAATGCGGTTTGACAAAGAAGATTTGCAAGAAGCGCTACGCGTGCTGCGCAGCGGTGGGATTGTTGTGTATCCGACAGATACCGTATGGGGTATCGGTTGCGACGCGACGAATGCGGAGGCCGTGAAACGGATATATGAATTAAAGCAACGCGAGGACAGCAAATCTATGCTTGTATTACTGGATAGTCCGGCTAAGTTGAACTATTATGTTGCCGAAGTACCGGAAACAGCATGGCAATTACTGGATGTAACGGATGAAGAGACAAAGCCGATGACCATTATTTATCCCGGAGCACGAAACATGGCACAAAACCTGATCGCTGAAGACGGAAGCATCGGTATAAGGATCACAAACGAAGCATTCAGCAAAGCATTGTGTGCTCAACTCAAGCATCCGATTGTATCAACGAGTGCCAACATCAGCGGTCATCCGTCGGCACGTTTCTTTACGGAGATAGAAGAGGCTATTTTGCAAGGTGCGGATTATGTGTGCCAATTCCGTAGAAACGATGATACACCTTATGAGCCAAGTACTATCATCAAGTTGAATAACGATGGTAGTTTTAAGATAATCAGAGAGTGAATAGTGTAGAGTGAATAGTATGACATTAAGAAGAAAACAACAATTTTTGTATTTGATAGCCGACTTTATCAGTAGTGAACTGATTTGGTTGTGTTTCTTAGGATTTCGATGGTTTGTATATGACGGGCGTGTCAAGTTACTAGACGATGTGCTTATTCCCGCATTCAGTTATTGGACACCGTTGTTGGTTTATCCCTTCATTTGTCTGATTGTTTATTATCTCTCCGGTTACTATCTGCGTCCGTTCCAGAAACCGCTTTGGCGGGAGTTCATCCGTACATTAGGTTCTGCCATCGTCATTTCGTTGATTTTCTTCTTTGTCATCATTATAGATGATAATGTAGAATCATACACGAATTATTTCCTTTCTCTGTTTGTGCTGTTCGGGTTGCAGTTCACCCTGAGTTATATCCCCCGTTTGACCATTACGTTACTCTCCCGTCGTCTCGGTGTATTGCGCACGCGCGTAGTACATTCGATGGAAGAAGCAGAACAATTAGTAGCAGGCGAACAAGATGAAGTAATTATTGATTTGCCGAAAGGCTATACCGACCGTGAACTATATACTCTTATCGCGCGCCTATACCCGCTCGCGTGCAGTATCAGTATGGTACCGCGCGTGTACGATATGTTAACCGGTGCAGCGCGAATCGGTCACTTGGCAGAGCCTTCTTTGATATGCATCACTGAGTTTCATATGCGCGACTCAGAGTTGTGTATCAAGCGTGCGTTTGATGTTGTATCCTCCACTTTGGGTCTTATTTTCCTTTCGCCGTTATTCGCACTTATCGCATTGCAAATCAAGATTTCATCGAAAGGTCCTGTTTTTTACAGTCAAGAACGCGTCGGATTATACGGTATTTCCTTCCAAATTTATAAGTTCCGCACGATGATCGACAATGCCGAGGCAGACGGAGTACCGCATCTGACGGCAGACGATGACCCGCGTATCACGGGTATTGGTCGCTGGTTGCGCAAATATCGTTTGGATGAACTACCGCAGTTGTGGAATATTTTACGTGGCGATATGTCTATTGTAGGTCCACGCCCTGAACGGCCATATTTCATTGAGCAAATCATGAAAGAGGCTCCCTATTACTGCTTATTGTATAAAGTAAGACCGGGTCTCACGAGTTGGGGGCCTATCCGCGTAGGTTATACCGATACCATGGAGAAAATGATTGAACGCCTCAATGCTGATATCGTCTATGTAGAGAATATGTCGCTGCTGCTCGATCTCAAAATCATGTTCTACACAACAGGCGTTATTATTCATGGAAAGGGACAGTGATAAAGGTGAGAGGTTACGGGTTACAGGTTACGGGTTATGGGATACGATGAATCCATAAAAAAAGCAGAAGCCATCATCACTCAGTTGGAGCAGGCCGAAGCGATGAGCATGGAAGAATACAAGCGCCTGGCTTCTGAGGCTACAGCGCTGCTCAAGCAATGCAAATCTGAAATAAAAGGAATGGAGAAAGAGTTCACCGCTATTCAATAATAGCTGTCATTTCATCTCCAGGTTCTTGTTCCGGTACGTAGAAGTCAATCACATTGGGGAACCGGCGGTATCCGCTTTCCTGTTTCGCTTTACCACTGCCGTATACATTCAGCGGCAACACAAAACGCTCTGCTATACCATGCCCCTGAACGACACCTATCCTTCTCATGTCAATATAAATGACATACGGATCCCGATGTTTGTTGACGACCACTAAGGTATAGGTGCTGTCCTGAGTTATCTGAACAGAGTCTAAAGGAGTTGCAGACGTGGTGGCATCTGTCTGTGCATTCTGCTGGCCCATCATGCAAAGGGAAAAAGCTAAAAAAGAGAAGATAAAAAATTTTCTCATACTTGTAAATATTTATCGGTTATACATCGGTTATTCCTCGCTGAAATGCACGAGGACGTTTCTATACGAGTTGAAAATCTTTGATTTGGATACGAATCCCAGATAACGACGTTCCTGATCGACTACCGGCAAGTTCCATGCACCGGTATCCTCAAAAATCTCCATTACTTTTTCCATCGGCAGATCAAAGCGTAACACTGCTGGCGGAGAGGTCATTAGTTGACCGACCGTAAAGCGCTTGTACAAACGCGGTTGAAACATTATATTACGGACTTCGTCCAATAACAGGATTCCGCGAAGACGACCATCCTTATCAATGACAGGAAAGATGTTTCTGCGGCTTTCACTGATCACTTTTACCAATTCCCCCAACGTCATCTCCGGCATAATAGTTACAAAATCCGTTTCCAGCACACTATCCATTTTGAGTAACGTGAGGACATTACGGTCTTTGTTGTGTGTGAGGAGTTCTCCTTTCTGCGCCAAACGCATCGCATACAACGAGTGGGGTTCGAAGAACATGATCGTCAAATAAGAGATCACACTGACTATCATCAGCGGCATAAAAAGATGGTATCCGCCTGTCAATTCGGCGATCAAGAAGATACCTGTCAACGGTGCATGCATCACACCGGACATCAAGCCCGCCATACCGACCAATGCGAAGTTCGTTTCCGGAACAAAAAGACCGGAGATGTTCATAATACGCGCCGTAACAAAACCGACGATAGCACCCATGAACAGCGAAGGCGCAAAGATACCACCGACACCACCGGCTCCATTGGTAGCTACCGATGCTACTATTTTGAGGAAAATAATTGCCACAAAATACCCCAAAATCAGCAGTTGCGTATTGATTGTTGAGAGTTGGGCGTAGAACTGTGTCGGAACCACATATTTCTCGAAGGGGCTGTTTGTCAATGCGCTGAGACTATCCCCGTTAATGAGTTGGCGGATGACATCATATCCCTCGCCATAGAGCGGCGGGAAAAGGAAGATCAGAATACTCAACGTCAAACCTCCTGTGAGGAGTTTAAACCACATATTGCCGATTTTGTGCTTCATCCACTGCTCCAATTTGTTCATTCCCCGTGTAAAATAGAGGCTGACCAAACCGCATATAGCACCGAGGATGAGATACCAAGGAATACGTTGTACGAGGAAGGGCTCCGTTACATCAAGCGGGAACATCGGTTCCGTACCCGTTAGGATGTATGAGAGAGCTGTAGCTGTAACCGATGAAATCAGCAGCGGAGCAACAGAAGTCATTGTGAGATCCATCATCAGTACTTCCAACGTAAAGACCAAGCCTGCAATCGGGGCTTTAAAGATACCTCCGATAGCACCCGCTGCGCCGCAACCGATCATCAGCATCATTGTCTTTTGGTCCAAACGGAAGGCTTTCGCGAGGTTTGAACCGATTGCTGCACCGGTCAGCACGATAGGCGCCTCGGCACCGACCGATCCACCGAAACCGATAGTAAGGCCAGAACCCACGACAGATGACCACATGTTATGTGGTTTTATAATTGATTTGCGTTGAGAAATCGCGTAAAGGATTTTAGTGATACCATGCGAGATGTCATCCCGCACGATATACTTGACGAATAGTGCCGCAAGCGTAATACCAATGATCGGTGTGATAAGATACCACCATGTATGACCATCTGCGATTAAGTGTTCCTCCACAAACCATTGTATGAGATGAATGAAGGATTTCAGTAACGCTGCTGCGAGAGCAGAGAATGCGCCTACGAAGAATGAAAGGAGAAGAACCAGATTCTTCTCGCTTATATGGCGTTCACGCCATTCTATCATTCTATCGTAATATGTGCTGCGCACGTTAAATAGTTAAATGGTTAAAATGGTTTCGATTATATCGAAACGTTAAACTGTTAGTTGTCCCAACCTATGCCTTTATATTTGTCGATATCCCACTCTTCTTCGACCTCATTGAGATAAATCGTTCCCTCTTCTTCCTCTTCACGAGCCCCGGGTTCTTCGCGCTCTATGACAGTCACATCAATCGGTGCGTGCGAAATCTCAATGACTTGGTTCTGCTCCTTATTCAGTTCTGTCCAAAGCGCATCTTTGAGTTCGTCAATGCCTTGTCCTGCGACGGATGAAATCGGCAGCACTTCGATGCCCAGTTTCTTACTCAGCTTTTTGCAATCCACCTTTTGCTCCGCGACATCCATTTTGCTGACTGCCAGAATACGCGCCTTGGTAAGAAGTTCCGGATTATATTGCTCCAACTCGTGCAAAAGGATATTGTATTCCGCCACTATATCTTCGCTGGTAGCGGGAACCATGAAGAGGAGAACAGCGTTGCGCTCTATATGACGCAGGAAACGGAGTCCAAGTCCTTTGCCTTCGCTGGCTCCTTCGATGATACCCGGGATATCCGCCATACAGAACGAGCGGCCGTCACGGTAGGAGACAATGCCCAATTGGGGAGTGAGGGTTGTGAACGGATAATCAGCGATTTCAGGCTTTGCCGCCGAAACGACACTGAGTAAGGTTGATTTACCTGCATTAGGGAAGCCGACCAAACCTACATCCGCCAACACTTTCAGTTGCATAATGACCGTACGTTCTTGCGCCGGTTCTCCGGGTTGCGCATATCGGGGAGCCTGGTTGGTAGCAGTACGGAAATGCCAGTTACCCAGGCCTCCACGACCGCCTTTAAGGAGAACCACACGCTCATCGTGCGCTTTGACTTCGCAAATGAACTCGCCTGTCTCACCATCATAAACTACAGTGCCGCAAGGTACTTCGATGATTTTGTCCTCACCGTCTTTTCCAAAGGAACGGCTCTGTCCTCCTTTGCCGCCATCGGTAGCCATGATGTGCTTTTGATACTTGAGGTGCAGGAGCGTCCACAAGTTGCGGTTGCCGTGCAAAATTACCGATCCTCCTTTGCCTCCATCACCTCCGTCAGGTCCGCCTTTGGGCAGATACTTGGCACGATGAAGGTGCATACAGCCTGCACCGCCCTTACCAGAGCGGCAGTAGATTTTTACATAGTCGATAAAATTGCCCGCCATAACGTCATTTACGATTTAAATTAGCCATTTATTTTGTTATTTGGCTATCTATGATGCGCATGATTTGGAGGAAAACATCCGCCATCGTGTGGTTTCCATTCACCGCAAAATAATTGCCCTGGTGCAAATAATAATGGGCGATAGGCTCCGTTTGATTGTGATATACAGCAATCCGGTGACGGATAGTATTGAGGTTATCATCCGCACGGCCACTAACTTTACCACGCTCGATGAGACGCTGGATAAGCAACTGCTCATCCACAAGCAAGTCAATCATAATGGCTTGTTTGTTGTATTTCTTGAGCAGTTTAGTGAGTGCCTCAGCCTGCGCCACGGTACGAGGATAGCCGTCAAAGATCGTACCCTTACAATCATCCGGAAGGCCAGCGATATAACTCTCTATTACGCCATACATCAGTTCATCGGGCACAAGGTTTCCTTTGGAGATGAGCGCATCGATTTGCTTGCCCAATTCGGTACCTTTAGCTATTTCTGCCCGAAGGACATCTCCGGTAGAAAGATGCTGCACGCCATATTTCTGCGCGATAAACGCAGACTGCGTACCTTTACCGCTTCCCGGAGCACCACATAAAATAATATTCAACATATTATGATAGCTATAATAAAAATGCAGACGCAAAACGAGTTGCCCTCGTTTACCGGGCAACTCGTTTGCTAGTTACCATACCTGATTAGAGAGCGAATTTAGCGCCCGGTTTGATCTTAACGACCTTCTTAGCAGGAACATCGATGATTCTGCCCGAACGCGGGTCACGAGCCTGACGAGCTTTCTTCTCAACGACTGCTACCGAAGCGAAACCGATGAGCTGCAAACCCTCACCTTTCTTAACTGCCTCTACTGCTGCCTCAAGAGCTGCATCGATAACTTTTGCTGCTACTGCTGCAGATACCTCAGCCTTAGCTGCTGCTGCCTTAACAAGTTCTGATTTGTTCATAACTTTGTGTGTTTTGAGTTATTAATAATGTTAATTATTGGTTCCCATTTGGAAATACGCATGCAAAGTTACAAAAAATTCTTTATATACCAAATATTTTTTGAAAAAAAATTACATTTTTCGCAAAAAAAATAGCTTTTTCTTCATTTTTGTGCATTTTTTATGCAATTATATCAAGTTTTTTTAGTAATTTTGCGGTCGCAATGAGAAATTTACCTACAGCAACGCGCTATCTGTTGATAGCCAATTTAATTGTCTTTCTCCTCGCGTCGTTTTTACAGCGTCACGGGGTAGATTTGAATACTATCTGCGGATTACATTATATATCCGCGCAGTCGTTTCACTGGTGGCAACCGCTCACCTATATGTTCCTTCACGCGGACTTGAGTCACATATTTTTTAATATGTTTGCCGTGTGGATGTTTGCACCGATGATAGAGCAAGAATGGGGTGAACGCCGTTTCCTGATTTATTATTTGGTTTGCGGTTTGGGTGCTGCTTTTATTCAGGAAGTCGTGTGGTCGCTGATGCTGAGTAACATGAGTGCACAGTATGGAGCCGCAGCATTGTCCCAATACGCGTATTATCTGAATACGATCGGAGCTTCCGGTGCGGTGTTTGGCATATTGTTTGCGTTCGGGTGGCTCTATCCGGATGTACCGATGTACATCATTTTTGTGCCGATTCCTATACGCGCGCGCATATTCGTTATTATATATGCGCTCATTGAGTTATTTGCGGGTTTGGGAAACATGGCAGGATTTACCGCCGATCATGTAGCCCATTTCGCACATCTCGGAGGCATGTTGTTCGGCTGGTTGCTGATTTTGTACTGGAAGAAGACCGAATGGTGTGAACCCGGTGAACTATGGCGCAGGTTGAAGAGCAAAATCAGCGGGCACGAGCGTTTAGATAGTACAAAAGAAGACAAATTTGACGGATACCACTATCACAAACGGGTTTGATGCGTGGCTGTCGGAACGATGGCCGTAAGTTACCACTCTAAAGTGGCGGTGAGGGGCTTATGGTCGGAACCGGAAGCCTTGTTGTCAATGGTACAACGGATCGGTTTGAGGGGGTCGGAGCAGAAGATATAGTCTATGCGGACGCCGTAGCCGCGATGCTCGCATGTAGCACCCAATTCCCAGAAATGGTGTGTTTCCCACCATGCGTCATGGAGTCCACTACTGATATGCCAATAAACATAACTGATGGGGATTGAATTGAAATCTCCGACCACTATTACCGGATAAG
>Ga0265301_10001997_pt1 | contig 24814 bp, 17 predicted proteins | sample AusTroGonzalo_MG_2_FD_193488 | JGI IMG/M metagenome (GOLD analysis project Ga0265301, IMG submission 193488) | Bovine rumen microbial communities from tropical cattle in Woodstock, Queensland, Australia - Gonzalo_04 | ecosystem: Host-associated > Mammals > Digestive system > Stomach > Rumen ... | reverse complement strand
CCTGCCGATACCCTATTGTGCCGTTGCCACCGACTGGAAGAGCGGCGAAGAGGTGGTGTTCCGCGAAGGCAGTCTCTTTGAGGCCATCCGCGCCAGCATCTCCCTCCCCTCGTTCTACGAACCCGTTCAGCGCGACGGCAGGATTCTGATGGACGGCGGCTTGGTCAATCCCATTCCGCTGAACCGTGTGGAGCGGCACGACGGCGACCTGCTGGTGGGTGTCGATGTGAGTGGCCACGACTACAAGCGCCAGTGGGAGAAGCAGCACGAGGTGATCAAGAGGCGCAAGGCCGACAAGTCGCTGAAGGCCCAGATACTCGACAAACTCATCCCCGACAACATCGAGTTCAACTATTACACCGTTCTGTCGCGGGCCAGTTCGCTGATGATCCGTCAGAACTCCCTGCTGATGGAACAACTCATGCATCCCGATATCCTCATCGACATCCAGATGGCCAACTATGGGGGCTTCGACTACGACAAATCGGAGAAGATCATCGCCCTCGGCCGTCAGAAAACCGCCCAGACCATCAGTCAGGTACAGGCGCCTAAGCGTTAGTGTACAATATTTCAAAGAACGACTGTCAAATAATTTATCCTGTCGCTGAATCGACTCGTTTTTGCGCTTTGCCTAGGAAACACTTGCCTGCGCGCTATGCAAATTTTGTTACCTGGTTAGGCCGCAAATTTCATCGTTTTTCATCGACAGTGCAAAGGTACAACTTTTTCATTGCGGTCTACGAATCTATCCATGATGTTTTTCCCGATTTTTGCCGCCGTGCCTATTCACCCCCTACCGCTACAGCGCTACAGTGCTACAGTACAAATTCCAGTCAACCACAAAAAACTGAAATTATACCTATATTTATATATATATTTATATATATATAAATATAGAGTTAAACTCTACCTTTTTGCGTACACCAAAATTTCAACTGTAGCACTGTAGCACTGCAACGCATACCTGTCGAAAACACTATCACAACCCTAGCACGGGCGAAACATGTGGGCGCAAATTTGCGCTGACATCCCCAACGGGTTATGTGGGTCGAATTTTCGGCTGACATCCCGAATCATTGAACAGCCTAACGGTGGCACAGGGCGCAAATCTGAGCCCTGTGAGAAATATTTTGGAAAAATAGCCATATAAATTTTGAGGGAACAGAAAAAAACATTATCTTTGCGGTCAGATTAAAAACTTAAAATTCTCGTTTATGAAACAATTATTACTCAACAAGTTTCGTTTAATGTTTTCGATAGCGGCAACCACACTCTTGATGCCCCTGCCGGCAAAAGCCCAGACACGCATCGCTGTTGTTTCCGATATCCATGTGATGGCCCCATCCCTGCTGCCGGAAGGTGCAGAAAGCAAAGATGCCTGGAATACTTACTACGCCGGTCAGCGTAAGATGCTGGACAAGAGCGCAGCCATCTTCGACCAGTTTGTTACCACGATGACAAGTGCAAATCCTAAACCGGACATCCTGCTTATTACGGGCGACCTGACCAAGGACGGCGAGCAAGTCAGTCATGACTACGTAAAAACAAAATTGAAAGCATTAGAAGATGAAGGTATCCAATGCTATGTCATCCCTGGCAACCATGATTTCGGAAGCGAGGGGAACCATACTCAGTTTAATGCGGATGGATCGACAGCAAATGCACCAGTTCTCTCTTCTGACTTCGCAACTTTTTATACTGATTACGGCTATTCCGGCAGTAGCACAGATCCCAACGGGTCGCTCAGTTACGTGGCAGAGCCGGTACCAGGATTGATACTTTTGGCTATCGACTCGCATAGTGGATCAATAGGTGACAATACACTCAAATGGCTATGCTCGAAGGCTTCTCAAGCCCGTGCCAATGGCAAGCAGGTCATTGCGATGATGCATCATCCGCTGTTCCCTCATATCACTGGCGCAGACCTGTTTATCAGCACATATACAGTTGGCAACTATGAGACTGTTCGTAACAAACTTATCAATGCTGGTGTGAACGTTATCCTGACAGGGCACTTCCATACCTCTGACATTGCCAAAGACTGGAACGATGATGCCAGCAAGGCCATATACGACATCAACACGGGTTCGCTCATCTCTTACCCTTGCGACTATCGAATGCTTACCCTTTCAGCAGACAAAACGACGCTGACTGTGAGTACTTCAAGCCTGACTCCCACAGGCATGACGGTTGAAGCGTGCAAAACATGGTTGAGCGGTAGGTTGGAAAGTATAGCCAAAGCAAAGATGAGAACTAAAGCAATTGAAACTATTGGTGAGTTAGGCGCCAATCTTGCTACTGATTATATCAATACAATTGCAACATTTGCAGCCAACTTATTCATCTTGCATGCAGAGGGTGACGAGTATTCTTCAGGTGTCAAGAGAACTAGTATAGCGGAAGATTATACCAATTACAAGAGCGATTACACTTACAAAACAATATTTACTTATGGCGGTATTACAGATGCCTCTGTATATAGCATCTTAGATGACAAGAGCCACTATGGCGATACTCATGAGAATCAGACTGCTGACCGTACGCTTCCCATCACGCTTCCTGCATCAACCGTGCTCAACGAAGCGGTGACGATCCCAGCCAGCGGATGGGCAACCTATTGCTCTGGCCATGATGTAGATATCAGCCTCACCAGTGGTTTGACAGCCTATACCGTTTCAGCAGTTGATGCAACGAAGGCAACGCTGACTCAAGTCACCAAGATACCTGCAGAAGAAGGCTTCTTGCTCAAAGGTACAGCCGGCGGTTATACGCTGAAACCTGCCGCTACTGACGTTTCGGCTGTTACAAACGTGTTGAAAGGAACGCTCGTTGCTACTCCTGCTGTTGATGGCAACTATGCTCTGGCGACCAAGGACAACGTTACAGCCTTCTATCCCGTAACAGAGGGAATTGTTATTCCCGCTCATAAGGCTTATCTTACGAGCAAACCTGCAGGTGTACGCATGATTTCTCTCGGCGATGATGGCGAAGCAACGGGCATCCAGTTCATTGAGAAGGGACTCGACAATCATGCTGAGCCTGTCTATACCCTTCAAGGTACGCGCGCTTCCAGTCTCCGTTCAGGCATCTATATCCAGAACGGCAGAAAGATCGTGATTAAGTAAACAGAATTAACGACGACGAAATCCCATGACAATGAAAAAGAAATATATTCGCCCCACAGTGCAGACGTATTATCTGAGCGATAACTCAAGACTGCTCGCAGGAAGTGACAACATGCCTTTCGGTACGCTTCCTATTGACAACCCCTACGATATCCAATAGTGTTAAACAAAAATACAGGGCTCGCAGCAATGCGGGCCCTGTTTTTATGACATTGACGGTGTGCGGGCTCAGAAGAGTGTGGGCACGTCGTTTTGCAGGTCTTGCTCGAAATCGAAGCCGAAGCCGAAGTCGGGAGCGCCGATGGGGAGGTCGGCGCTAGGGGTGCTGGCACAAAGAATCTGAGACTTTGTGATGTCGTAGGCCTGCATCGTGGGTTTGATATATGCTTTTTTCATCTTATTCTAACTATTATTTGATTACGACCTTTTTACCATTGTGGAGATAGAAGCCCTTGGCGGTGGGTTGCTTGTCGAACTTCATACCATTGATTGAATACCAGACATTATTATTCATCTGGTTTTCCTGGCGCAGCGCATGGCTGATGCCCGTCTCGGTGCCGTCGGCATTGATGAGTCGTACGGTCATCGTCTTGGGCAGGTTGTCGGCAGCAGCACGCATGCGCGCCGAACCGCCACCTGTATACTTCAGGTATGCGCGGAAGGGCACAACGTAACTGTTTTCGCCGCCTGCCACGCGGAAGAACTGACCTGCCTCGACAGCCTTGCCACCGGTGCTTGTACCGGCCTGAGCAGCAAATCCGTAGACGCTGCCTATCTCGGCGGTATGGTTCGAATCGTCCCATTGCCTCTTGTCGTAGGTGCCGATGAATGTCCAGCCATCGATGTTAGATGACGTTTCGGCACCGACTGTATTCGGGATCATTCCAAAGAACGTCACTTCGCCTGTAGCGGCAGGGATGAAGAGGTAGGGTGTGTTGGCTGCCAACGCACCGCTCACCAGATTGCTTGGAGCAGACTCCTGCATGACGACTTCCCAATTGTCGCTCGTCTTGTTCACGCCTGCGAAAGTGTAGAACTTGCCTGCTGTTGCCGCCCGAGTGGCATCGACAGGGAATGGCAGGCAAACGGTTGAGGGCACACCTGCGGTGAACGTGCGCGTGAAGGAGGAAGGAATCTCAGCGGCACTTTTCCATGGGGCGTTGGTGAGCGGTGTCACGCCATCGGTTTCATTAAGCACGAGCCTGGGCTTCCAGATCTTGAAAGCGCCACAGAGGTGCAGCATTGCCAGATAGTGCACAATACCGTCGTAATAGCGGTACTGGCCAGTCATAAGTTGTCCATTCCACGCCATCTGCAGATTCCTCACGATTTTCTCATGATAGCCTTCTTCGCCTATCAGCGCATAGCAGGCCACAGCGTTGCAGCCCGCCTCGCCCAACGTATAGGATTCTGACGCATTTGAGCCGTCCCAGTTGAAGCGGGCGTGTTTGTATTCATCTTTTTCGAAAAAGTCGATGATACGCTTGGCCATCTCTGTCTGGCGCTCAGCATCTGCACCAAACAAGTAATAGTCCATACCAAAGTTCATGGCGCAGCGCATGGCATCGTACATGTATTTGGTGGAATTGGAATTGTAACTTACAGTTTTCGGCGTTCCGTCGAAGTGGTTATAGTCGGAGAACAGGCCCGATGAGGTATTCGAACTCTTGTACAGATGATTGCGGGTTGCTGAAGCCGCCTGACTCCACTTACTGTTGTTCGTCGTCGACCAGCGGGCAAACAAGTCTACAAAGGACGGCAGGTCGTACGACGGGTCAGACCAAGAATTGTTGCCGTTAGTCGGTTGGAACGTAATGATGTATGATTGTTCGTTAAACAAGGAACCTTCGTTACCCTTCCAACAAGCCTTGAGGATAGCCTGCGCGTCTTCCATATAACTGGCATCGCCCCAGCGGTTAGCAGCAAATAAGAGTGACATCATGAAATACACTTCGGCATCGGGGCAACAGCCCTGTTCATTTGTCTCACCATTCGTTTCGCAATGCCATGAGAAATAGCCGTCACCGCTGTAAGAAGGGTTGTGCCACATGTGGGACTTGGCAAATTCCCACAACTTGTCGAACTCTGCCTTGTGGTTGGTCTGCACGCAAATCATCATGCCGTACGACATACCTTCGGAGCGGACGTCGTTGTTGTTGATATCCTTGATGTAGGCTTCGGTGCCATTCTCGTAATAGACTTTGCTATTGTCGTCACCCTTGAAATAGTGGTTCCACAAGGCATCCAACTTTGTCTGGATATCCTCATCGGTCTTGCCCAAGTAGGCCTTAAACGGACTCACATAGTTGCCCGTATAGTAGGCACCTGGATAACTGGTAGTTTCAGTGGTCGGACCAAAGTAGCCCCCGTTTGCATCAAAGTAATTACCGTCGGCCTTTGCGCCTGACAGCATTACTGTGGTCATCATGAATAGCAATAATAACTTCTTTTTCATCTTTAATTAAAAATTATATGATCATTGATTATTATCTAAAATCAGCCACGGCCTATCCGATGGGCAGTTCGACGATGAAACGGCAGCCTGCCTGGTAGGAGGTGTCGAGGGTGAGGTCGCCTCCTAAGTGATGGCAATGGCGCTTGGCGAGTGCCAGACCGAGGCCGAGACCTTCGGAGAGGTCGTTGACCTTGGTGAACATCTCGAAGAGCCGGCTGATGTCTTCCTTGGCGATGCCGGGGCCGGTATCCTCTACCACGAAACGAACCATCTCGTGCGTCCTGTCGATGCGCAGCACGATGTTCTGGCCGTCGGAATATTTGGCAGCATTGAAGAGCAGTTCGCGCACGCTGCGCACGAGATAGAGATGACTGGTATGGATATGGAAGTCGTCGGGCACGTCGGTATAGAGTTTGATGGTGAGTTCGGGGTATTGCGTGATGGTGACATCCACACACTCACGCGCCAGGTCGTTGCAGAACACCTCCTCGTTGCGGTTGGCATAGAGTTCTTCGGTGGTGCCGCGTGCGGAACTGTCGAAGAGCATCATCACCATGCGGTGGAGCAACAGGGCGTTGTGGCGCATCATTTCGGTGATGCCCTTCGCCTCTTCCTCGGGCATGTTGGCCTTGCTCTCTTTCAGCACCTGCGAGAATCCCATGATGATGTTGAGGGGCGTGCGCACCTGATGTGACACGTTCTGGATGAACAGCGACTTCTGACGGTTGGCCTCCTTGGCCAGTTCGCTGGTACGCACCAGTTCCTCGTTGCGTCGCGTGGCCTCGGCATTCATCTGCTGGATGTCGTTGACATGACGGCTCAGCGACTCCTGCATGGCAGCGAAACTGTTTTGCAGGCGACCCACCACATCGTGATGGCGGTTGGGCTCGATGCGTTCGTCGTAGTGACCTTCGCCAATGCGCTGCAACGTACGCGTGAGTTGGTTCAGCGGGCGGATGGAATGGCGCACAGCGAAACTACTGAGGATGAGAATCAGCAGCAGGCCGATGACGATGAGGGGCGAGAGGATATAGGCCAGCAGGTTGTAGTTCTGGAGGATGCTCCGTTCGGGACAGATGAGGGCGAGGCTCCAATTGGTGCCTGGCACCGGCTGGTAGCAGACGATACAGGGCTCGCAGTCGATCCTGACACTCATGCTGCCCTGCTGCCCAGTCGTCATCTGATGACCCAGCGACACGATATCGGCATTCTCACGAGGGTCGGCATCGGTGAAGATGGAATTGGTAAAGAGCATCGTGGTATCGGGGTGGAGATAGTAACGGCCCTCTTCACCCGTCATGATGAAATAGGAGTCGTCGTAAGGCGTCTCGGTGGCAATTATCTTGGAGAGACGCACCAAGGAGAGGTCGGTGGAGATGACACCGATGAGACTCTTGTCTTCCCGGTAGAGCGGTTTACAGTAGGAGGCAATCATGCCGTCGAGAATCAGTTCCAGCGAGTCGCCCTCGTCGTAATAGGCCACCCAAGAGCCCTTCTCCAACTGCTTGGGCTGCTTGTACCACACCTTCTCGAAGTATTCGTACTCGCCTTCATTGACGGAGGAGATGGTATCGCCCATCCTGACCGTATAGACAGAGAAATATCGGCCGTATTGGGGGAACACACCCGGCTCGAGACTGATGGAACAGCCGTCGATATGACCGTTGAGCCGGACCACCGCGTTGGAATAGGCCAACAGCGAATCGGGATGCACGTTAGCCCTGACATCCCACGCCATGAGGTCGGTGGCTGTCTTAGCGATGTTCATATAACGGGTGAGACTCTGCATCATGGTGTTGACAACGGTGGCGGCGTGCTTGGTGGCCTCGCTCTTGACATTGTTTCTCGACTGGATGAAGAGAATGCCTATTGCCAGCATGAAAATGGGGATGGCCATCAGCAGGATGCCGAGACTGAGTTTACAGGAAAGTGATTGGCGGATATGTTTGATTATGGAACGCATCTGATTTCTTTAATGGATAATGGTTTCTGAGTCGGCGATGAGTTGGTTGAGCAGTGCGGTGACCTGTCCCCCTCGCTGCTGGATCTCATCGACAAAGCGGTTGGTATCTTCCTCTGTGATTTCGTTGACATGATCGCTGATGATCATCACCCGTTCGCAGACCTCATTGATGGGCGTCATCATCTGGTCGGACATGTTATAGAGGAAATTGGTCTTCATGCGGTCGCCTGCCTGTGCCTGTTCATAAGCGGCCTGCAGCACCTCTCCACGCTCCTGAAGGAGGGCAGAGGCGCGTTGCATCTCGCCTACGCGGGTGGCCAACGACCGCTGCATCCTCTGGAAGTGCTTCTGCAGGCGGCCTATCTCATCCAGCCTGTGGCTATGGGGTATCGGCTCATCGTAGGAACCCTCGGCAATGGCCTTTGCCGACCGCTCCAACTGGCGCAGGGGCATGAACTGACGGTGGATGAACACACGGCAGTGGATGAACAACAGCAGCAGACCCACGACGGCGATGACGAGGACCATGTACAGCAGCCGGTTGTAGTCGCCGAAGATATCATCTTCAGGATAGATGATACCGGCACTCCATCCGAGGTCGATCTTGGCACGTCCCGGTACGTCGGCACGGACAAAGGGCTTGTAGAACACGTAGCAGTCCTCACCCTCCATCTTGACGTATTTGTAGCCCGTGCCACCCGACATCATCGCATGAATGGCCTCAACCTCCGCATCGTTGTCGTATTTCCTCGACAACTCGAAGGCGTTCTTGTTCAGGAAGGTACTATCGGGGAAGACAATGAGTTTGCCGTCTTTTCCAATCAGCGCACAGAAGGAATGGGGCGACGGCTTGCTCTCAGCCATGATCTTCGAGAGTTGTGTCAGCGACACGTCGACATCGAACATGCCCACCACTTTCTGACCCTCGTACAGGGGCAGGCGGAAGGTGGTGAGGGCATTGCCTTCATCCTGATGCTCGCGCTGGGGCTCCATCCATCCGATGGTCACGGTATCGACTGGGGTGGAATCGGTAGCCCAGACGAAATGACAGTCAATGATGTAGGGGTTCTCCTCAATCAGACGCTGGGCATAGGACTGCATCTTCTCCGGCTGATGGAGATAGTCGATCATCCTCCAATAGACATTGCCCGTAGCCTGCTCCACATCGAGGAGGACATTGTCGATGTGGGTCACCGTGGTCTCAAGGGTCTGCGAGGCATGACTGAGCGCCTCTTCCATCAACGCCTTTCGTGAGAAATGAAACATGATGGAAAGCGCTACGATAAGTAAGGTGGTTAAGGCGGCAATCACCATCAGACTGAGTCTGAAGGATAGAGATTTACCGAGGTAATTCGTCAGTTGCGACATGGTATTTTAGTCCACTAAAGTAAAGTCCAGTTGTTTGCGTTCCACATTAGCCCGTGCCACTTGGATACGGATGGGATCGCCGAGTTGATATTTGGTATGGTTGCGTCGACCCACGATGACGAAGTTCTTCTCATCGAAGTCGTAATAATCGTTGCCAAGATCGCGGATGGGGATCATACCCTCGCAGTGGTTCTCATCAATCTGGGCATAGATGCCGTAGGAGGTGAGACCAGAGATATGGGCATCGTAGGTGTTGCCGATCTTATCTGCCATAAACTCTACCATCTTGTACTTGATAGAGTCGCGCTCGGCATTCTGCGAGATCTGCTCCATATCGCTGCAGTGTTCACAGAACTCCTCGTACTTCTCCTTATTGGCCGACCGGGCGCCGTCCTGGTATTTCGTCAGCAGACGGTGCACCATCATATCGGGATAACGACGGATGGGCGAGGTGAAATGGGTATAGTAATCGAAGGCCAGACCATAGTGTCCGATGTTATGCACACTGTATTTGGCCTTCATCATCGCACGCAGGGCAACGGTCTCGATGGCGTTCTGCTCGCGGGTGCCCTCGGCATCCGACATCAGGGCGTTGAGCGACTTGGTGATGGCACCTTTCGTGCCGCTGGTCTTTACCTTATAACCGAACTTCGAGACAAACTGGCGCAGGTTCTCCAATTTCTGCGGATCGGGCTGGTCGTGGACACGATAAGGCAAGGTCTTGGATTTCTGACCTTTCTTCACGCGGCCGATTGACTCAGCAACGGTGCGGTTGGCAAGCAGCATGAACTCCTCGATGAGTTTGTTGGCATCCTTCGAGGTCTTGAAGTAAGCCTTCACGGGTTTGCCCTTGTCGTCGATATCGAAATGGAGTTCCTCGCGGTCGAACTTCACCGAGCCGTTCTTGAAGCGGGCGGCACGGAGTTTCTTGGCGAGGGCATCGAGCACAATCAGTTCTGTGGCATGCTCGCCCTTATACGGATTCTTCTTCGTGGCTGCAGGCGCAGGTTCACCTGTACCATCCTTCACGCCATTGTCCTCCAGCAACTGCTGCACCTCCTCATAGGCATAGCGGCGGTCGCTCTTGATGACGGTATGTGCCAGGTGCCATTTCTTGACATTGGCATCGCCGTCGAGTTGGAAGATCACGCTGTAGCAGAGTTTCTCCTCATCAGGACGCAATGAACAGATGAAGTTACAAAGCCGTTCCGGCAGCATGGGGATGGTGCGGTCGACGAGGTAGATGCTCGTGGCACGACTGTAGGCCTCCTTGTCGATGGTGGAGCCTTCTTTCACATAGTGACTGACGTCAGCGATATGCACGCCAACTTCCCACAGACCGCTGTCGAGTTTGCGGATGGAGAGGGCATCGTCGAAGTCCTTGGCATCCTTGGGGTCGATGGTACAGGTGAACACATCGCGGAAGTCCTCACGACGTGCAATCTCCTGCGGCGAGATGGCTGCGTCGATCTTCTCGGCAGCCTCCTCCACATGCTTCGGATACTTGTAAGGCAGGTTGTACTGGGCGAGGATGGCATGCATCTCGGCATTGTTCTCACCCGTCTTACCCAACACGTCGACTACGGTTCCGATGATGTTCTTATGCTCATGATCGGGCCATTGGGTGACCTTCACCACCGCCTTGTCGTCGGTCTTGCCCCCCTTCAGTTTACGCTTGGGAATGATGATGTCGTGAACGAAGGTCGAATCCTGCGGAATCAGGAAGGCCCAGTCTTTGTCGACACGTAGTTTTCCGACAATCGTATCGTGGGCTCGACGCACAATCTCGATGACCATCGCCTCCTTGATATGCTTGTCGCGACGCGCCATATACGAAACCTTCACCTTGTCGCCGTCCATTGCCGACATCGAGTTGCGCTCAGCCACAAACACCGGTGTGCCGCCATCTTCTGGCAGGAATGAGTTGCGGCCGCTGGCCTTGCGTCGGAAGGTACCCTCCTGTACCTGTGTCTTCATGTTCAGACGATAGGAATTGTCGCTCACCTTGCTCAGGAAATCGTCCCATGCCATTTCCTCCATCGTGTCGATGGCAAGCATCTTCAACGGATGGGTGTCGAGTTTGAGCGCCTTGAAAATCTGCTTGAACGAGAAGGTCTCGTTCGGATTATGTTGAAAAAGGTTCTGCAGCAGTTCGCTGACCTGCTTTTTACCCAGTCTTTTTCCACCTTTTTTCTTTCCCATAGAAATGTAATATTCTTAGTTTTCGGCAAAGATAGTCATTTTTATTAAGAATTAGTACATTTTTTCTTAATTATTAACTAATTCTTCGTACCTTTGCACCCAAAATCAGCAAAATGAAGATATTAATCACCGGCGCAAGCGGTTTTATCGGCTCTTTTATCGTGGAGGAGGCGCTTCAGAGAGGCTTCGACACATGGGCTGCCATCCGCAGGAGCAGTTCAAGGGAATGGTTGCAGGATGAGCGCATCCATTTCATCGAACTGAACCTCTCGTCGAAGGCGCAACTCGTGGACCAACTGCGAGGTCAGGCTTTCGACTACGTGGTGCATGCTGCCGGTGTGACGAAATGTCTGAACAAGGCCGATTTCCACCGTATCAATACCGAGGGGACGAAGAATCTGGTGGAGGCATTGCTCGAAGTGGAGATGCCGCTGAAGCGTTTCGTGTTTGTGAGCAGCCTCAGCATCTTCGGTGCCATCAAGGAGCAACAGCCTTATGAGGCCATCTGCGAGAGCGACACGCCTCAGCCGAATACCGAATACGGACGGAGCAAACTGGCGGCAGAACAGTATCTGACCACCTTAGGTGCGCGCCTACCTTATATTATATTAAGGCCTACGGGCGTGTATGGTCCGCGTGAGAAGGACTACTTCATCATGGCCAAGAGCATCAAGCAGCATTCCGACTTCGCCGTGGGCTACAAGCGTCAGGACATCACCTTCGTCTATGTCGAGGATGTGGTGCAGGCTGTGTTCCTCGCACTCGAGAAGGGTAAGAACGGGCGTCAGTACTTCCTCTCAGACGGCGAGGTCTATCAGAGCACCACGTTCAGCAACCTCATCCACGAAGCCTTGGGGCGTCCTTGGTGGATCCGTATCACGGCACCTGTGTGGGTGCTGCGCATCGTGACCTTCTTCGGCGAATACATCGGACGGATGACGGGTAAGGTGACGGCCCTGAACAATGATAAATATAATATCCTCAGACAACGTAACTGGCGCTGTGACATTCAGCCGGCCATCGACGAACTGGGCTACCAGCCGAAGGTGCAGTTGGAAGAGGGCGTGAAGCGAACCATCAAATGGTACAAGGACAACGGATGGTTGTGATTGAATGGATAATTGATAATTGAAAATTGATAATTGATAATTAATAATTGAAGATTAAGGATTTATTTGCTATCGAGAAGAAGCCTCGGAAGGGGTTGCTGGCAGTGGAATGGGTCGTGATGGGCTATCTGGTGCTAACCCTCCTGCTGATGCTCTTTACCTATACGAAGATACAGGATCCAGAGCCTATGCTTTGGGGCCGGTTCCGCATCGTAACGATGACCTTGGCACTCTGGGCGGTGTATCGCATGATTCCCTGCCGCTTTACCCGTCTCTGTCGCATCATCGCACAATTGGCACTCCTGTCTTGGTGGTATCCCGACACCTATCTGCTGAACCGTATCTTCCCCAACCTCGACCACGTGTTTGCAGGTTACGAGCAGCAACTCTTCGGTTGTCAGCCTGCCCTGCTCTTTGCGCAGGCATGGTCGCATCCTGTATTCAGCGAACTCATGCACTTAGGCTATGCGTCGTATTTCCCGATGATCGCCCTCGTGACGCTGTTCTACTTCTTCTGGCGCTATAAGGAGTTCGACCGTGCAACGTTCGTTCTCCTGTCGTCGTTCTTCATCTATTACGTCATCTTCATCTTCCTGCCCGTCACAGGACCGCAATATTACTACCTGGCTGCTGGTCTCGACAACATTGCCAATGGCATATTTCCCAATGTCGGCTACTACTTCGCCACACACAGCGAACCACTCACCATGCCAGGCTATAGCGACGGTTTCTTCTACCACATGGTGGAGAATGCCCATGCCGCAGGCGAGCGACCTACAGCGGCCTTCCCCAGCAGTCATGTCGGCGTGACCACCATCCTCATGATTCTGGCGTGGCGCAGTCGTAATAAGATACTGTTCTATGGCATGCTGCCGCTGTTTGTGCTGATGTGTCTGGCCACCGTCTATATCCAGGCGCACTACGCCGTCGACGTGCTGGGAGGCTGGGTATCAGGTATCGTCATCTTCGGCGTTTTGCATTTTTTTTATGGAAAAATTTGGCCGATTCGAAAATAATACCTACCTTTGCAAACGGATAAGAAAGGATAAAGACATGCTAACAGCGAGGATTCCGACACAAGAAAAGTCGGGATTCTTTTGTTTTTTGTCTGTCCGACTAAAATTATAACTAGTAAATCGTAAATTGTAAAATCGTAAATATTATGGCATATATGTCACAAGAAGGCTACGACAAACTGATAGCCGAACTGAAACATTTGGAAAGTGTTGAACGCCCCAAGGCTTCTGCTGCTATCGCAGAGGCCCGTGAGAAGGGTGACTTGAGTGAGAACAGTGAATACGACGCTGCCAAAGAGGCACAGGCGCATCTTGAGGATAAGATCAATCAACTGAAACTGACGATCTCAGAGGCTAAGGTTGTGGATACCAGTCGTCTGAGCACAGACTCTGTGCAGATCCTGTCGAAGGTGGAGATGACCAACATGACGAACAAGGCCAAGATGACCTACACCATCGTCAGCGAGAGCGAGGCCAACCTCCGCGAAGGCAAGATCTCTATCCAGACGCCTATCGCCCAGGGCCTGCTGAACCATAAGGTGGGTGACGAGGTGGAAGTCAAGATTCCCCGCGGCTCCATCAAACTCCGCATCGACAAGATCACCGTAGGTTAAAATTGTAAATGGTAAATTGTCAAATTGTAAATCACAATTATGGATATTTTCAGTAAGATTGCTGCTGGTGAGATTCCCAGTTACAAATGTGCAGAAAACGAGGAGTTCTATGCCTTCCTCGACATCAATCCGCTGGTGAAGGGTCATACCCTCGTCATCCCCCGTCGTGAGGTAGACTATATCTTCGACATGGAAGACGACGAGATTGCCCGCTATCAGGTGTTTGCCAAGCGCGTGGCCCTCGCCATCAAGAAGGCCTTCCCTTGCAAGAAGGTGGCTCAGGTCGTTCTCGGTCTGGAGGTGCCTCATGCCCATATCCATCTCATTCCGATGCAGTCGGAACAAGATGTTGACTTCCGTCGCGAGAAACTGAAACTCTCAGAAGAAGAGTTTAAGGAGATCGCCGCAAAGATTCGTGAAGAGTTTGTCTGATTAGACAAACTCTTCACCGTATTTAATCTGTACCTCACTCACATACTTACGCACCAGCGATGACGAATCGCCCTTCTTGCAGATGAGAAGCACATTGTCCTTCTCTGCCACGATGTAACCTTCCAGACCATTGAAGACACCCAACCGTCCCTTAGGCAACTTGATGACATTGTCACTGCAATCCTCGAGGATCACCTCCGAGTCGATCACCACATTGTCGTCATCCGTCTTACGCATGGCCTCATAGATACCGTGCCACGTACCAAGATCGGCCCAACCAAAGTCGCACCTCATGACAAATACGCCCTTGCTCTGCTCCAGAATGGCATAGTCTACCGAGACATTCGGATAACGGGGATAGTTCTGCTTCACATATTCCATCTCCTGCTCATACGTATAGTTCGGAATCACTTCATCCAGATGACGGAGCACTTCTGGGAATATCTGCTCGAAACTATACAGCAGATGACGCGCATTGGCCAGGAAGATACCAGTGTTCCAATAGAACTCGCCGCTGTTCATGAACATCGTCGCAAACTCACGCTCAGGCTTCTCCGTAAACGACTTCACGCAATACACATCCGGCTTGCAACTCACATCGCCCAACTGGATATAGCCATAACCGGGTTCGGGTCTGGTAGGCTTCACACCCATGGTCAGCAGCACATCGTTTTCAGAGACATAATTCACACCCACTTCCAGACTCCGATGGAAGGCCTCATCATTGAGCACCATCTGGTCGGAGGGCGTGATGATGACATTCGCCTCAGGATTGATACGTGCGATACGCATAGCCGTCCACGCCACACTGGGACCCGTATTACGATGCACGGGCTCCACGAGAATATTGTGGTCAGACACCTCCGGCAACTGCTCCTTGGTCAGTTGCAGGTATTCCTGACAGGTACATACAAATATATTCTCCTGAGGCAGGAGTTTCACGAAACGGTCGTAGGTGGCCTGCAACTGCGTGCGCCCCGTACCGAAGAAATCCATAAACTGCTTGGGATACAAATCCCGACTACATGGCCACAGGCGTCTGCCGCGGCCTCCTGCAAGGATGACACAGAAGTTTCTCTTGTCTGTCTTTTCCATCTATAATATCTATAGTTCTTGTTTCTGTGGGCGAAGGTAAGAAAAAATGTTGATATAAGCAAGTATTTTTCATTTTTTTATCAGAAACTTTTGCAGTTTCAGATTTTTGTAGTACCTTTGCACCCGCTTTGGTTAAGAAACCTGCTGCGTTGACATGCCCAGATGGCGGAATCGGTAGACGCGCTGGTCTCAAACACCAGTGGGGCAACCCGTGCCGGTTCGACCCCGGCTCTGGGTACTAGATGTACCACAATGTGCTGGTCTCAAAACAAAGCAAAGTGCTGCGATCCATTGATTGCAGCACTTTTTCATTTTTACATCCGCAATATTATTCCCCACATTTTCCCCACCAATGCAAATACCCTTCCCAAGGTGTTGGCATACCCTTAGCAAGGTGTAGGCAAGCCCTTCCCATACTCATTTAGTATGCGAACACTATGCCAAGGGTATGGCAAGGACGAAAGTGGAGCGAGGCTGGAATACGTTTACTTTATGCAGGTAGCAGGGGGAAGGGAGGGACATTTGGAGCATCCACGATTTTTCTACCGAGAGTTCGCGTTTAGTCCGACGTGTTCGGACTCGCAGTCCGTAAGGAGCGAACTGTCAGTCCGTCTGTACGGACTACAGAATCTCCCTCGCAATCCAGGCGCAGGCTTCGGCATCAGCAAGGGCATGGTGGTGGTTGGCGAGGTGATAACCACAGTATTCCGACACCGTATGCAGTTGATGGTTGGGCAATTGTGGAAAAGCCTTACGAGAAGCCACACATGTGCAGTAGAATTCGTAATCCGGATAGTCCATCTGATAGCAACGGAAAACGGCCTTCAGGCAACTCTCATCGAAAGACTTGTTATGGGCTACGAGAGGTAGACCTTCAATCAATGGCTCAATCTGTTTCCAAACTTCTGGGAATACAGGTGCATCTTCTGTATCTTCGCGAGTCAGACCATGCACTTGGCTGCACCAATAATTATAATAATTTGGTTCAGGCTGAATCAGTGAATAGAAAGTATCCACGATCTCGCCATCCCTCACAATCACTACTCCCACAGAGCAAACACTGGTACGCTCGTTATTGGCCGTCTCAAAATCTATAGCAGCAAAGTCTCTCATTTGTCAATCAGATACGATTTGATGCTGCAAAGATACGAAAAACCTGTGCAAAAACAATGCACAGGTTACAAAAACATTTATGATTATCATTTGCAGGACAATGATAACTTAATGCGCAGTTTTGGTGAAACATGTACCTCCACCCCTTCAGATCCCTTTGTTTATTAGGGTTTGAGGCCAGGTATATGTTTCCAAACATGTACCTAAGATGTACCTATCATATACCTCAACATATACCTCAGATGTTTTTTCGGCACAGGTACATGATAAGGTACATGTTAGGTATATGATAGGTATATGTTCAACCATCATGTACCTCCTCTTAAAGCCTTTGTACATAAGGGTTTCAAAAGGATTGAGGTATATGTTTGAGCAAAAACGAAGAAACTCATAAAAAAATGGGAAATAAACGTCATTGTGGCAAGCATACTAGGCTTTTATTGGTTATTACTTGGCTCCAGTACGCTTACTGGCGCACTCGAGTACGCTTAGGAACGCACTTGAGTGCGCCAGTTACGTACTCAGCGCCCATCAGTTTTTCCCTAGTTTTTCTGATTGATCAGATTCACCACGACTTTCACCATCACGTCCTTCTCTTCTGTCTTACTTTCAGCAATCATCAGAGTCAGGGCTACGAGGGTGTTATCAGCCAGGCGTTTTGAGCCATCAGAGCGATAGAGTATACCATTGTTATTCAAGAACCACAGGAACAACGTGGCTGCAATGCGTTTGTTGCCATCACTGAATGAGTGGTTCTTTGTAACCAGATAAAGCAACATTGCAGCCTTCTCCTCCACACTGGGATAAAGTTCTTCTCCTCCAAAGGTCTGATAGATCTGGCCAATACTGCTCTTGAAGGAATCATCCTTCTCATTGCCAAACAAAGTAGAGCCACCAAATTTCTCACGCAGAGCCTTAATAGCCTCCATAGCATTCTCGTATGTGGCTCTGAATTTGTCTTCCTGAGTAGTCTTACCAACTTGCAGACGCTGATAGTCGTAGTCATCAAGCGTATCAAGAGCATAGGTATAATCAACTACGATATCGAACAAAGCCTGATTCTCGTCATTCGGTTCTATCTGCTGATTTTGAATGGCGCGTCCCACTACCTGTACCAACTGGCGCAGTTCACTTATCTGCTCCTTGCGGATACGTTCATTGATGGCATAACCTTTGACAAGGTAATCTTTCAAGACCTTACGAGCCCAGATACGGAAAGCGGTACCACGCTTGCTCTTTACACGATATCCAACAGAAATAATGACGTCAAGGTTATAAAGAACAGACTCTTGAGTTTGTTGCTTCCCTTCAATTGCACCATGCCGAGTGGTATGTGCAAATTTTGCACACACCTCTTCTCTTTCCAACTCACCTTCATTAAAAACATTATTAATGTGGCGTGTTATTACGGTTCTGTCTTTCTGAAACAGTTCTGCCATCTGGGCCTGAGTAAGCCACACCGTGTCATTCTCCAGACGGACATCAATCTGTGTCTGTCCATCCTCCGTCTGATAGATTACAATTTGATTCTGTTCCATACCCTAATTCGTTTGCAAAAATAATACTTTTTCTACTATTATGTATGCAAAAAACGAAAATGTTACATGTTTGAAGGCAGTTTCTTTATATACAGTATTTCATCATTCTATTTTGCAACCACAATGATGATTCTTTGATAGGACTTCAAATTGGGTGAGCCGTGGTCGGTGGCTTCGCAGATGAGGTGAAGCGTCTGACCAGCGGCATCAGAAGGGATGCTGACGTTGACGGTGACATTCCTGACATCGTCGATGGTCAACTTGGCTGTTCCAATCTCGGGCTGCTGCCACCAATGGAGATGGAAGGCATCGTGTTCAGGGTCGGAGGATTTTGAAGCACTAAGACGAATGGTTTCACCAGCCTTGGCATGAATCACCAAGGGTGAAGTGCCTTTATTGCCTTTCTTGCCTAGCAAGCGACCAGAAGTCGAGCGGACTACAACAATCGGATTATGATTGCCTTTACCCTCGTCGGCCCACTGCATACGCGCCACAAAGTCGTTGAGTTCATCGAGATAGAAATGCCGTTTATAACCGATACTGATGCTGCGAGTGGGTTCCTCCCAACTGGTCCAGGCTGTGGTGAGCGAGTCAGGACAGAGACCGCGCACGTGATAACCAGCCCAGCCTGCCTGTGAGGGATCCTCAGGATCGTTGAGCCCATTGGGCAGCACATAGAGGAAACTTGGCGTATCACCCTCAACACCCCATTTGTAATTGGGGTATTCCTTACCCAGCGCGCCCTTGGTTTGGATTTCCCGTTGATGCCGTGTCCAGTTCTGCTTACCCAGTTCACACTGTTCCTGCCACGTGCCTTCGTCCCAGATGAACTGCAGGTCGTCTTTAAACTCGCGACGCAACCACATGTGGGAACTATAGGCGCGGTCCATGCGTCTATTGTACTGCATATCCTGATCGGTGATGGTATAGAGACGGAACTTATGCAAGAATCGTTTCAGTTCCTCGGGTGTCCTTGTCTGTTTCACGCGCCAGATGGCCTGCGCCAGTGTATTGGCACCACCCCATGCCGCCACATAGATAGGACGGGGGTCGTCTTCATCTGCCAGACGGATCAGCAGATTGCTGCCAGGCGAGTCGTTGCCCTCGCCAATAACCTTGATGCCACCATTGACACTACCCATCACGGCGCGACTGCTGATATATTCCGCACTAGGCCAGTAGCCGATTCGCTGGCTGCCATTCTCTTCGTTGAGCGGAAGGAATGACTTCTGTTCTGATCGCTTCATCAGATTTGGCACATCCTTGGCATAGGCACTAATCACACGATGCAGGTATTGTGCCCACTCTATAGGATAGGGATCGCAATTCCAACCTACTGACGTGATAATCGCCTCGATCTCAAACATGTCGGCATAGACCATCAGGTGGACCATCGACTCCATATCATCAGGTTCCACATCAGCCGGCGCAATATCGGTACAGACCACCAGTCTCGGTTTCAATGCAGCCTTCTTAGCACTACATATCACCGCCACACCCCAGAGTGCAAGCGTCAATAAACAAGTCTTAAAAAGGATATTACGGGTCATTGTCAGCGTTTAGCAGGAGGAACGATACCACCACCGATATAGGCGATACAGATGCCTTTCTCCCATTGTTCGCGGATATAGTCCTTGGGATTATCGGGATTGACCTGAAGGTTCTGGAAACGCTCATCGCCAGAAGCATAGTTGCCGAAGGTAACGATATATTTGCCTCCACCATAGGCCACCTGATGCAGGTTGAAACCCTTGTCCCACACCTCCGACTGGATGCTACGCATCATATCGTTATTGGTGTCGGCCGTGAAATAGCCCTGAGAAACGAACTGGGAGTTCTGACTCATCACCACAAGCCAATGCTTGCCATCGAAGGCGAGGTCGGTGATGCTGTAGCCATTGCCCTTCTGCTCCGCAATCCAAGGAGCAAGATTGTCCCACGTGTTATGCCAGACGATCTGACGAGTGATGCCACTACCTTGTGAGAGCACTACCAGCCACTGACTGTTGCTGCGCGACATCGAGGTGATGGCATAGCCCTCCTGAGTCTTCTGGGCAAGCCACGCCTCGGGCCAGACATCGCTGACGAGATAGGTCTGCATGGAATAGCGCGTGTTGCCAGCCATGATGATAAACCATCCTTCGCCCGTATAGGCGGCTGTCACGATACGCTTGCCTTGATCCCAACAACTCACGATGTCGTTCTGATCGATGTTCTCAGAACCATAGGCAAACCACGTCTGGGCTGTGTAGGGAAGCCCCGACTCAGAGATCAACAATGTCTTGTCCTGTGCCTGTGCCGCTACCGATACCTGCATCAGTAGAACGGCGATAAGGATTTTCTTGATCATTCTCATAGCGATATTAATTAATGACATACCTTTTCGGATGCAAAGATACAAAAAAATTGTAAAAGTGCATACAATATGAGAAAGAAAAAAGATCAACCTTTATCTGGGCGATGTTCAGGGACGTTTGCAAGGCGACTCCTGACCGAAGAGGTACTGCGACTGGTAGCCGCCCGCATCAACCACGATCTTCTCGAAGACGATACCAGGATGCTTGGGCTGCAACGTCAGATTGTGCACATCATTTTTCTGCACAGGCAGTTCCACCACCTTCTCCACCACACGACGGGCAACAGCAGGATAGTAGTCCGAGTACATATAGGGCTGGCGGTCGACGAGCGTCTTGTTGAAGTTCACGACTTGAGGTTCTGAGCCGTCGAGGCTGACGGCACATTCGAAACCACCGACATCCAGAAAGTCGAGTGTAGACTTCACTACGACATGAACCTTCACGGACTTTAATTCAGCAGGCAACGTAAACTGGTAGGTCAGCGCCGCATCGCCAACAGGCTTCGTATAAGGCGTCAAGGCAACGGCACTACGGGTGCGACCGTAATAGGGATAAGTGGTCCACTGCAAACCTTCGGGTGCCTTAGCACTGTAATAGTGCTCTGCCTCCATCGCCACATAACCATTGCTGGGGGTAAAGGTATAACCACCTACCGTGCTGTCGGCCACAGTCGTGATACGCGGCAGCATGTCGGCACGGAAATTATCATTCCACGAGCGATAGCCGATATGTTTCTGTATCATCATACCGTTCCACTTACCACTTGCGATGTCGGTATTATAAGCCGCACAGAGCAACGAGTCACGACGGAAACAGTCTTTCACCATATCGGCCCATACGTTGGCATCAGGGTTCTTGCTGGCAGCCATATACTGATTCATCGCTTGGGCATAGTACATATCGTAGAGGTTGGCCATCGCCTGCACGGGGAAAAGTATCAACTGGCGATAGAAATCGCGGGCCTCAGCAGGAATCTTGTCGTAGAGACGTAAGGCGCGCAGTTCCAACCGCTGATAATCATCGGCCACCTGCTTCCACTCGCCCGTTTCTATATTATAGGTACGCGCATCAAGCATCTCTGGTGTGACGCGGGCCATATACTGGCAATTCCGATTATAGATATCGGCAGCCTCCTCAGCAACACAGTTGCAGAACACGGAGCGGAAGAAATTGCGGGTATGGTCGGTGACGGTCTGGACGGTATAGTCCTTCGGACTCCAAGCCATATCCATAAACAGTTGGATGGGATATTCCATCGGCTTCAGGTCGCCGACATTGAGAATCCACATGCGCTGAATGCCAAAGTCATAGGCCAGCGACAGTTGTTCGAACATCTGCTGCGTCTGGGTGACGTTGAGCCACTTCGTATTACGGGGCGCACCCACGTAATCCACGTGGTAGTAGATGCCCCACCCGCCTTTACGACTGCGCTCTGCAGCGGTAGGCACACGACGGATGTCGCCCCAGTTGTCGTCGCTGATCAGAATCATCACATCGTCAGGCACACGAAGACCAGCATCATAATAGTCCTGTACCTCTTTATATAAGGCCCAAACCTGAGTGGTCTTCTCAGCAGGCTTGCCTGTCACTTCCTTGATGATCTTGCGCTGGTTGTCGATGATACGCTCCATGAGTTTCGTATCGGCCGTCTCACTCATGGCCTCATCACCATCGCCACGCATACCGATGGTCACAATATCGTCCGTACCGTTCATACGCTCGATACCCTCACGGAAGAAACGGTCGAGGTTTTTCTGGTTTGTCTGGTAGTTCCAGGCACCCCAATCCTGACGATGACGGGCGTATTCCTGATGGTTACGGGCCATCGGCTCGTGGTGGGAGGTGCCGATGATGACACCCATCTCGTCGGCCACCTTCGAGTTCTCAGGATCGTCGGCATAGAAAGCCCATCCCCACATGGCAGGCCAGAGGAAATTACCCTTCAGACGGAGGATCAACTCGAATACCTTCTCATAGAAACGATGATCGCCATAGTCAGTACCGAAGGTGTTCTTCACCCATGTGGTCAGACAAGGGGCCTCATCATTGAGGAAAAGACCACGATAGCGCACGGCTGGCTCACCGTCCGTATATTCACCTTTCTTGATAAATAAGGCATCATGCTGCTCGATGGGTACATCAGCCCAGTAGTACCAAGGCGAGACACCCATCTGCTTCGACAACTCATAGATGCCATAGACCGTACCACGCTTGTCGCTACCTGCGATGACGATCTGGTCGCCGATGGTCTTGATGATGTATTTCTCGGTTTTGCCCTTCAGGTCGCGAAGCATTCCTTTCTTCACCCACTGGTCGATCTGCTTGTTGACACCAACCGTACCCACCAGAATCCTGGCACTTTCCGAAACAGGAAGGCCCTTCCGGGTCACTTTCTCAAAGTCCGCTTGGAGGTTGGCAACAGCCCGTTGAACACAACTGTGCTCACGGCTATCGAAAGAAATACTTGCCCCCTGCAGGGAAATAACATCTGCAGAGGTCTGGAAAACAACAAAAGGCTCGGCAGCATCCGAGCCAAGCGTCGCCACAATGGCGAGTAGGGAAATTAAAATCCTTTTCATGCTTGACAGATTATTTACGGCCACAAAGGTAATAAAAATCTGTCGTGCTACATTTTAAGTATGTCACATTTATTTTCGCTTTTGTTTCATACTTAAAATCGACCGTTCTTTTTACTTATTGAGCAGGGCGATGGCCTTTGATTTTACTACTGATGCAAGTTTAACGGCTACAAAATTCAAAATAATCATACGTCTAATACCTCTTTTAATTGTTATCCTATGTTCTAAATCCGGTGCAAAGGTACTGCTGTGTTCGCACACAGACAAATTTTCAGGCAAATAAAAAAGGGATTGTACCGTCTTCTTGACTCACATCAATAGGGGTTATTTCCGACGGGCTTCGAAACGATAGCCCACACCCAACATCAGGTTGTTAGGATACTGAAAACTGTAAAGGCTATAACCGATATGCAGGAACACCTTGGGAGAAAGGGCGGCCTTTAAGGCCAGAATCTCGTAGAATCCTTTGAATTGCGAACTGCCCGCATTCAATAGGTTGTGACCGATACCGAAGTTGATTGTAAAATACGGCATCACATATTCTGCACGTACGGAGAGACCGGCCGTAGTCTGACGATACCAGGCTGGCGCACGAAGACGGTCTTTGGGTAAAATAGACGGCACATCCGTTGTCTCTGTCTCACCTTCTTCTCCTGTCTCATCATCGACAAGGATCACCTTGGAATCATCTGCCCTCAGGTTAGCGCTATGATCATAATACAGATCCAAAGAAGCACCTACATTCAACCAGTGATTCACGTTGTACATGGGGTTCACATTAACTCCCACCACCCCATACGTATCCGACAACGTATAGGAACCAAGTGCCGTTTCGGCCCCACGACGTTTCCAACCGCCAAACACAACGACATCAGTACTCCAATGTTTCTGGAAGGCAGGCAACGGACCATCGGCAGGCTGTTGTTCCGGTCGGTTGATATAATACGCCAGCGACAATTTGGCCGAAGCCACATTCAGACCGGCATTCGGCATCGACGTGTTACCATTGCTGAAATGAGAGGCCGAAAGGCCGATATTCAGGTCCAACTGTCGGGACAACATCCAGCGCAGATAGACCCCGAAGTCCATATAGGCGGTCATCTTCGAACCGATCACATGATTCGACACCCGTTCCGACTCATTATAGGAATGCCAGCCATAGGCCACACCGAAATCCCACTCATAGTTGAGGGCCAGTTTGGGCGACAAGGTCTTGATGGTGGCTCCCTGAAAGAGATAGGCGGAAACAGGATTGCCTATCTGGTTGTTCAGGTGATGATATCCCAGACCTACACCCTGATAGGCACCCTTATAGATACGGGCCTGCTCAGAATCGGGTGAAGGCATGAAAGAATACTTCAAACGGGTTGTGAAGTACTGGTTCATGGTACGCACCTCGGGATTATACCCTTCAAGGAAACGATTGGTATGTAATACAGCACCATCGACCACCTCTGCCTCCAGACGATGGATAACGGGTGAGGCGCCCCATTTCTGCAGACGTTTGTATTCCTCTTTGGTCAGACGCATGAAAGATCCATGTTGCGGACCTGTCACACCTTCAATATCCACTGGGTCAGAGAAATGGCGCAGATACTTATCCGCCTTGCAGATACGATAGTGTCGGGGTTTCGAGGAATACTCGATATAAGCCACGCGCCAGGTGTCGTCGTCAATCAACTGAAAGGCACTCGACCCCTCGCATTTCTTATTTCCCTCAAAACTGACATAGTCGTCTTCTATCGGTTCGCCCCATCCCTCTGTCAGATGTTTCGATGTCGCCGTATAGATACCAGGCTTCCCACCTTCCTTCTTGATGAGCATGTGGTAGAGACCGTCGCTCTCCAG
>Ga0265301_10001996_pt1 | contig 24814 bp, 18 predicted proteins | sample AusTroGonzalo_MG_2_FD_193488 | JGI IMG/M metagenome (GOLD analysis project Ga0265301, IMG submission 193488) | Bovine rumen microbial communities from tropical cattle in Woodstock, Queensland, Australia - Gonzalo_04 | ecosystem: Host-associated > Mammals > Digestive system > Stomach > Rumen ... | reverse complement strand
GTCGGGGGTGAGGCTTCTTAACCACAATGATCTTCTTCCAACTCTTCTATACCTTCTTCCTCATCGGCCTCTTCGGCTTCGGTGGTGGCTATGCGATGATCTCCATGATTCAGGGCGAGGTCGTGACCAATCATCATTGGATGACGATGGGTGAGTTCACAGACATTGTAGCTGTCTCGCAGATGACGCCAGGTCCTATTGGTATCAACTCCGCCACCTATGTAGGCTATACCGCTGTCGCCAATGCCGGAGGTTCTGAGTGGATGGCGATTCTCGGCTCTGCGACCGCCACTTTTGCCGTTGTCCTGCCCTCGTTTATCTTGATGCTGCTAATTTCCAAGTTCCTGATGAAGTACAAGCATCACCCCGCTGTAGAACACGTCTTCACGGGGCTGCGTCCTGCGGTCGTTGGTCTTTTGGCCGCCGCCTGCTTGTTGCTGATGACCCCTGAGAATTTCTCCACACCGTCTGAGTCACCTTGGCAGTTCTGGATCAGCATCGCCGTCTTCATCGGTACGCTCATCGCCTGTCAGGTGTATAAGCTCAGTCCCATCCGCACACTCCTTTTCTGTGCCCTCGTGGGGATTCTATTGTTCTGACAATAACTTTTCTATTCTTTAACTTCATTGACTTTTCACCTGCGTTTCAAGTTTGAAGCGCAATGCCCCCTGCTCTGCCACATCGTAAACACGCCACTTGAGCGCAGCTGCCTTTTGTGCGAGTTCCTCGCGCTGCCATCGTGCCAAGCTGGCATCCAGCACCACCAAACGAGGTACATAAACTCTTTCCAGTTTCGACAGGTCGGCACCGCGGAATCCCCTCACCACCCATAGCACATCCACCTCCATAGGTTTTGTATAGGCGGTTGCTGCGCTGCTCTCATCCACCATCATCGCCCTGAAACCATTGCTAAGTTTCACCCCGTGCATATTCAGCACTGCAGGTTCTGCCGTCAACCTGCGTAGCCAGAAATCCCTGCGTATATAATACATCCCCGTCTCCAGCGAGTCAGGCTCCGGCATCAGTAACCAGCTTTGCGAAGGAGAGGCGATGATGTGTAATGCCGGACAACGACGGTTGTGATAGACCACCACCTGCGGTGTTGCCTTACAACTCCAGAAGTCCGGAATCACAGCCCCTGGCCAACGGGATACATGACTCATCAACCACAGTTGAATAGCCACCATCCACGACACTCCGACGGAAAGCCAGGTAGCGGCTAACGGCCATAGCCACGACAACACTATCAGCAGTAGCGCAGCCATGAGGAACAAGGTCGTCAATGGAATCAGGACAATGCTGAGTAAAGGGCCATAGGTGGGAATCTGATGAAAATAATATGCCACCAGCGGCAGCGTCAGCACCTGTGCACATAGCGACACAGCCAACGTCGTGAACGGCCACAGCAGATAGTACCGTTCCATCCAGAATATCTGATAGCGCCAACGGTCAAAGAACCACATATACAGCGGTCGATAAAACAATAAGATTCCTGCTACGGCTAAGAAGGATAGTTGTGCCCCGACATCGAAGACCACCATCGGGCGCCACAGCATCATCACGACAGCTGTCAGCAACAGTTGCTGGAGTGGCGACCCATAGCGCTGCATAAGGCTGGCCAGTACAAAGATAGAAGTCATCAAAGCGGCACGTAATAAAGAGGTTGGCATCCCCGCTACGAAGGTATAGGTCCAAATGAACAATAAGATCAGCACCCCCACAGGACGTCGCCAACGCGACAACAGCAGGCGGCCGTTCATCCATGTGAGGAAGAGTCCCACGATGATTCCGAGATGCAAGCCCGAGAGCGCCAGAAGATGGCTGGCTCCTACGCGTGAGTAGAGGTCGCGTGTATCGTGTTGCAGCAATGTACGGTCACCCAGCGTCATCGCCGTCACGATGGCCATCGTCTGATTCTCCATGCCCAATGCCGAAAGGCGTGCCACCAAGCGCTTGCGCATATCCTTTCCCCAGCCCCGCAGGCCTGTAGGCTGTGGCGTCTGAGCCTGGTATTGAGGACTGCGCCCTGTGAGCCAACACCACCGAGTGAAATCAAACTCGTCTGGGTTACCATGCCTCACGGGCTGCCCCACCCTCGCCCACTCCTGCTGCTGTTGTTCCGCCACGGCTGCATAACGGCTGAAACCAACGACCAGGAAGAATAGCGCCGTGATGACGGGAAAGGCGGAATGATGCAGCAATGTCGCTGACCGCGCCTCACGCCTGTAGAAATAGGCGGCCACCAGTGTGAGCACAAAACAAAATCCCCATGCAGCCAACTGCAGCCACATGGGAACCATATAACGCTGATAAAAAAGGATGTCCGCTACCATAATCCCCGCCATCAGGGCAAAAGCAATGATGACAATGGGGCGGGACACGGCTGTTGATGGTTGAGGGTTGAGGGTTTATGGTTGAGGGTTGAATCTCAATTAACAAGCCTCAATAAGGGACTTCAGAGCTTTTACCTCTGCGACAGGATCGGGTTTGCCATAGAGGGCGCTGCCAGCGACATAGACATCCACACCGGCCCTAGCCAGCAAGGGTGCCGTGGTACGATTGACACCGCCATCAACCTCTATGAGGGCATGAGAGCCCGTACGGGTTATCATCTCACGCAAGCGAGCCACCTTGTCAAGGCTGTGCTCAATGAACTTCTGCGCACCGAAACCCGGATTGACCGTCATCAGCATCACCACATCCAAATCCTGAATGATGTCTTCAAGCGTGGAAATAGGCGTAGAGGGATTCAGTGTCACGGCCGCTTTCATTCCTGCCTCGTGAATCTGTTGTACGGTGCGGTGCAGATGCACGCATGCCTCCTGATGCACGTTCATGACAGCAGCTCCGAGATCGCGCACCTGCGAGATGAACTTCTGCGGCTCGACAATCATCAGGTGAACGTCAAGTGGTTTCTGCGTCATGCGTGCCACATGCTCCAGCACAGGAAAACCGAAGGAGATATTGGGCACGAAGACACCATCCATCACATCAAGGTGCAACCAATCGGCTTCCGATTGGTTGAACCATTCCATTTCACGTTCCAAGTGACCGAAGTCGGCCGCCAACAAAGAAGGTGCTATCAGATTCATGCTGGGCGATACATTCTTGCGAACTCGCGAAGATGCTGTAGGGTGGATGTTCGCGGTTCCAACCCAGGGACTACATACTGATTGATGTCTGGTGCGAAGTCAAGAATCTCGAACTCCACGGGAATGCGTACAGGTTGCTCCATAGGCAAAACTTTGATAATGTTCTATACCTATAACGTGCACACTTCCCCTTTTATTGTGCAAGACTTGAAAAAAGGTTGAGCTTTAGTGCACAATCTTTGTCGCCTTGTCGCCTTGCTTGACAATCACGATGCCACGGCCTGGAACATTCTTGATATTGAAGGCTGCGGTAGGAGCGCTGTAGAGGACACGTCCCTGAAGGTCATAGACACGCGTGATGCCATCGTCCACAGCGGGTTTCAAGCTCTTCACACCGTCACCCGGGAAGCGGCCTTCGAACGCGACGGGACCATCGAAGGTACCCTTACCCTGCCCATCTACATGCAAGGTATAGTAATACTGACCTCCCACAGAACGCACAGGAGTATATCCTTCCTCGTTATTATCTTTCGTAACGAGATAAACGATGTAATCATGACCATTCTTCAAGCGATCGTTCAACGGGAGTTGCTGCTTCGACCAATAAGTCACATAAGAAGGTGAGAAAGAAACGTCCTTACTAAAGGGAATCCTAAGATATTGCGTGGAAGCGCCCTCCTCCTCGACTGCCAAGAAAATGTTTCCCACGAAGCCTAAAGGCTGGTAGTTCTTAAAGTTGGTCACCGTCACAGAGAATCTGGGCTGAACACTGCTATCATATGTAAAAGCAGATGCAGGCAAGAGATCCATACAGAACTCCGACTGGAATCCCTCACCCTCCCAAACTTCTTTACGGATACCCGTAATGATATGATGGCTATGTGTGAAGTCATACCTCTTTTCCTGATTCTCACTACCATCTTCGCTATCATCCCAAATGGTGAGATCATCAATATGATAAAAACCATCATATCCACCCGTCCATCCCCAATTGATGAGCAACATTCCGCTTGCATCTATGCCATGTACGATAAATACGTGGTCATAGACCATATCATCACTGGGTGTGCCACCATAAATAACCGGACAGCCCTTTGCCAATTCACGGGTAATGATAGACAGCCATTCACGATGGGAGAAATAAAGACGATTATGAAAACGTATGGATGCACTTGAATAGTTGAAGTATGTCGGGAAAGCATAGGCCGCAGTCATCAAGTCCGCGCCAGCCTGTCCAATATCATTCGCTCCAGGCACATAAAACATACTCACAGCTAAACCGCAATCACGCATGAGCTGCGCCACCTGTGCCACTTCATCGTCGGTATAGTCTTCATAACCACTATGGTGCTTCCCAACGTTTTCATCGAAATAGTCCCCATAAGCAAACTTCAAAGGCCATACATATCGGGAATTCACCTCCTGGTTCACATACACCTCACCAGATTCCCCAAAGTAACCATAAGCACCCGTGAACGCTGCACTAAGCGGCCACTGATGATAGTTCATCAGCTGTGCCATTGCCACAGCCACACACCCTGTCGGTGCCCTCTGAACAGGCACCTGTATGTTATAAGGAAAGTTCTGTCCCCACTTGGTCGTGAACGGAATATCTATCGGCTCTGCTGTAGCCCTCACATCGGGCGTCCCATCATCTGCCCCCCTAGCCTGAAGGCGCTCATAGGTCCTGTTGACCTCGTCGAACCACCATTTCATATTGCAAGGCACCGTAACCATGTCGAAAGAACCATTGGCATAGCCCAACACAGGTTGCATACGGTCATCGCGGCACGATGACAAAGCCCTCTTCGCTGGATGGGGTATATACGGCGTAAGCCTGATCGCTGTGAACGCGCTTCAGAGCCACAGGAGTCCGGGCCTTCACGCCTTTCATCTTGCCGCTCATCAGTTGCTGGCGTGCGATATCCTCCATTTCCGCATCGCTACGTTGTTGAGCCATCAGTGGCATCATTGTCACCAAGAGCAAAGTAAAGAGTACAAGTCTTTTCATAAGCTTTTTCATCGTTTTATCTATATATTTGGGACAAAGGTCGCAAAAAACATTGAGATGCCCAAAGGAAAAAGCAGAAAAAATGGACTAGGAAGACAAAAAAGAGCAAGCGTTGGTGCTATCTTACACTGAAAAGCACCAACGCCTGCGGTTGAAAGACCGTGGTCTTATGAACTGAAGACCGTGGTCCTAGCGTCGTAAGACCGTAGCCTTATTTCTTGAGGTACTTCTTACCGTTCTCGATGACAATACCCTTGAAGTTCTTGTCAACGCGCTGACCAGCGAGGTTATAGCGAACGTCACCATTCTTCATATCTGTGAAGATGGAAGAGATTGCATCAGGCATAGAATACCAACCAATCTCTGAGACATTGGTCTCGCCACCACCCGTGTAGATACTCTGGATACCGATACGCTTCCAGCTACTGTGATCCATATTCAGATAAATAGCATCCTCATAGATATCCCATTCATCCGTGAAGCCATAAGGAATCTCGGTCATGTCTTCCGTGAGCTTCTCATAGAAGTCGGTCGTCAGAGTAACAGGCTGTGCTTCGCCATCGCCATTGTCATAGTAGAGCTTATAGGAGAGCTTATCTGTGAGAAGGCCGTCGCCATTTACATCAACAACAGGAATATTGAACGCTAAGATATCACCATAATCAGACTCTTCTATTTCGGAAATAGATGGAGTTGCTGGAATTGTAGCCTTCTCTATAATCATAGATATAACCACACCAGATTCAGCACTGACGAGATTTCCTTGAATAGAAGTCTTATCAAGACACACAACTACCATGCTACCATTTGAAGTGATGGTCTTAGCTTCGGCATCATAGGTAAAGACGGCATCTTGTACTCCTGCCGCACCATAACCTAGGAACCAGAAAGTGTAAGTTGTCTCATTATAATCAAACTCGCCTAACATCTGACCTGTGGGGAAAGTTATCTGATTGCCATCCACGGTACCTTTAATCCATGCTTCCGGAAATCGAGTGCTAACGCCCTGTACATAGATTTCATTTTCACCATAGAAACCAACCTGAACCGTGCGAGTTACCTCGACCTCTTCTAAGACGTCCGTAGCCTTGTACAAATAGGGAACGGCAACCAAATCTTCAGGAGCCTCTACTGGAGCATCGGGCTGTACCTCCTCACCTGCAACGGCAATGGTTGCCCCTGCATAGAAGTAGTTACGATAATAAGAGCGGTCTATACGTCCTGCATTCTCCAAGAAGTCATTCTGGAAGACATAGTTCTCGCCTTGTACTTTCACGACGACATCCGATACCGTCCCATTCTCTTCATCGATACCTACCAAGAGCAGACGATAGGAACGGTATGCGCCCATTTCCTGTCCTCTCGCAAAGGTATAGGTGTCTGCGGCAGTCTTAACGCCCTTCACCCAAGCCGTTTCGTCTTCTACACCTAGGCCCTGAATATATAACTCATCACCCGTCTTAGCGATGTTGACCGTACGTTCGAAAGGAACCTCTATCTCATTATCGTCATCATCATAGCCAAGTGTAGCGCCCTTGAAGGTGTTGGTCGTTATTGTCAAGCCTTCCGGAAGGGTTGTCGTTTGAGGCCATAAAGGCACGAACCAGCCAATCTCTGACTCATGTTTTTCGCCGCCACCATAGTAGATGCTTTGAACACCGATGCGTTTCCAATCTTCATGATCTAAATTCAAGTAAATATTGGGGCCTGCTTCGAAATCATAATTATCTGTGAAAGTAAAGGGAATTTCTGTCATATCGTCCTCCAACTTGGAATAGTCTTTCGTAGAGAACGTAACAAGCTCTTCACCATTGCCTTTGTCACAATAAATCTTATAGGATAGTTTAGATGCAGCCATTCCATTACCATCAGTGTCCACAAGAGGAATGTTCAATTCAAGCACATCACCGTAAGTGCTGAAATTAATGCCGGAGACACTGGGGTCTTCAGGCGTTCCAGCCTTTTCCGTTACCAGTTGGATGGTTGGGTCGGTATGAATTGACCAGCAATTAGCACCGCTGGCAATATCTTCTTTGTCAATACAAATAATAAGCCATTGATTAGAAGCCAGTATTCCCTGTTCTGCATCATAGTCAAAGACCATGTCTTCAACCCCATTATCACCCAAACCTAAGAACCAAAGATCATAGATACCCATATTGCCAAGAATCTGGCCTGTCGGGAAGGTGATTTGATTTCCTTCAAGTGTACCCTTAATCCAAGCATCTGCCATATCTGCACAAATACCCTGTAAATAGACATCCGATCCGTAAAAACCGAGTTTCACGCCATAGGAGACAGGATTATCATTATAATAATTTGTTGCAGAATAAATATAGTCCGCAACAACCAAGTCTTCGGGAGCCTCTACGGGGATATCTACTGTGCCTTCAATGGGAGCCACGACCAAGCCCTCTTCGATATAGGCATACATACCACCGCCGTCTTCTTCAGCACAATCTGCAATAATCGTAGTAAAAGTAAAAGTGTCTGAGTCTTCATCATATTCAGCCAAGATGTCACAATAATTTCCACCGTTATCCTGGGCACCAGCAAAAAGATCAACACCGAGATCGTCTCCCAAATACTGCCCCATCGGGAACACAACATGTGTGGCATCCTGGAATGTGCCATGAATATACTTGTCACGTACATAATGACTCAAGCCCATGATATAAACATCATCCACGCCATCCCAGATGACAGAAACAGTACGCTTAAAAGCATTGGGATCGGACCAACCTGTGCCCATATACGAGTAACTGGTACCTGTAGCATTATAGTAAATCACTTCACCATCTTCGGGAGGTGTTACAATAGCTGGAGCTTTAGCAGGAGCCTTTTTACTTGTCACAGGAGCCTGGGCACCTTTCTGGCGGCCCTTAGAAGCAAGCATGGAGACTTTTGCGGGCCTCTGAAAAGAAGCATTTTGCATCATAGCTCGGTTCAATGCGACCGGCTTTTGTGCGAAGGATGCGATTGACACCAAAGATGCCAATAACAGAAGAGTAAATGTCTTAATCCTCATAATGTTCAAATTTGAAATTAATAATATGATTCTATCTCTTTATTTTATCAGCTTAAAGCTCTTACTTCCATCTGACGATGTAAAAGTAGTCGTAGAAGGGACGAAATAACTAGTAGGCTGCATCAAGTAAGTTCCATTTAATGCCGCGCCGAAAGATTTCACGGCTTCTAAAACGCCCTCAGCCTTAGCTTTCATCTCGTTATCCATAATATCAAACTGACTATCAATTTTCAACTGGCCATACGCTGGATTGGTTCGCGTTAAAGCCATACCGCCCATTTTCGTGGCTGTCTTACGAGCATTGCTAAACCACTGAATGACCAAACCCGTGACATTATTGGGATTGAGTGTCTTGCCAATGCCAATGCGTGACAACGAATTATTTCTGCTACCTGCCACTAATGCATCATCTATCTTATCATACAAGACCTTCAAATCGGCAGATAATGATTCTGGATCCATCCACATGATGTCAGAAGTTTCTGCCAGATAGGAATCCCAAGTAGCAATGATGCGAACGGTGCCGTCCTCGCTGACAAGTGCAGAACCATCCTCGTTCATCTTGAACTCTTGGAATGTGTGATCTGCCAGCGTGTATTCTCTTTCATTACGGAAACCGGTCGGCGTGAAACAACACGAGATAGAGTCTGTCTGTAGCGGGTTCTTGACACGTTCGGAAATACGATAACGCCCATCACGCAGTCCCACGCAATACATCGTTACATCTCCTGCCATGATATAATATGAGTTGATGGCATCACTCGTGAAACGTTCCTTCATAGCTTTTGTATCGCTGATGTAGGTTTGCCACTCACGATCGGCCTTCACCATACGTATCGTCGCATCGTAACGCTCACCACGGAAGATGAGTTCATCCGGCTTCATGGATGTCACTACAAAGTTCTGGTCACCCTGCATTCCCTCGCCATCTTTCAGCAAGAAGTCGGGAGCTTCCCAATAAGCGACAGGATCGACAAAGGGCGTGAGCACATCGTTCCAAGTGTTGAATGCCAAAACAAGACCATCCTCACGGATGAGTTCGTAGAGACTGACGGCCTCGGTATAGGTGTTGGCCTTGCCATCGCGCAGGTAGCGATGGTCACCCGCCAAAGTGACCTTTCCACTCTTCTCGAATTTGGCAAAGAGGTTGAAGCCCTCGAAGACGGCAACGCCTTGACCTGTGTGGTACTGTACCACCCAGCCTTGCGGGGCATCCACAAGGATTTCTTGCAACTTGTCAGCGTTATGCTCAATGCGCAGTGCTGCACTCTCATCGAAGAGGTCATCCTCCTCGAAGCGCGTACAACCAGCAAGCGCGATGGCGGCTAGCGCCATGCCCATAATCGTATATCTAATCTCTTTTTTCATCGTTGTCATAGTTATTTGAGATCGTAAATGGTGACATCCTTGAGATAGTCGTTGATCTTATCCTGACGCTCCACCACCTCACGTCGAATCGTAAAGGCATCAAGTCCCCATTTCTCCGTGTACCATTTGGTTGCGATGTCCAATTTCTTCATCAGAGAGTTAATGCCCGTCAGGTCATCGTCGGACGAAATCTTCACCCAAGGCAGGAAGTCGTCCTTAAACGATGTGAACTTGCGCAACTCTTTATATTTATACTGATTGACATATGCATCTGCCGCTTTATTGACCACTTGGTACTGATGCGTCGTCGGGTCTCCAATAAGGCGATGCACATCAAGGACATAGCGGTCTGTCGGATCATACTCGTCAGTTTGGTCGTTGTACTCCGACTCCTCGTAAAGCGTAAAGTTATTCCAATGCGCCTTGGGGTTATCAAGGTTGATGTCGAGGGCTCCGATAAGTTCGAGGATATCTTCCTTATCGCCTTGTCGAACACCCATGGCAGCACCATTGATGAAGCGGTTCATCCAACGATACGGGGTATCGGTGATGATGCAGGACAGCGTCTCCACGAAATCCTCATAGGTGGCAGAGGAAGCATAATGGGTAACGTAGCCGTGCTGATGAGTCCATACGGAGTCACGATCCTGCCAGTTCATCGGGTCATAGGAACCCGATGTCACCTGTCCGAAAGTGACAGGATATGACTTGGTCTGGTGCAGGATATGCGAGAACTCGTGGTGCATCGTGTGAAAATAGTTCTCGTTGAGCACATCCACATCGCCGGCATTGTAAGTAACGCCCTCACTATAGGGCTTCATCTCGTTAATCTTGTAGAGCGTGATCTTCACACCGCCGGAAGCTGTTCCCAGCACTTCAGAACCTGTCGTAGGATTAAAACCGGAAGAACCGATAAAGTGGAAGATACGGGGACCGTACTGCTTCATGAAATTGTTGCCGGCAAACTTGGTATATACGTCGTAGAACAAATAACGGATGAAGTGTGCCAAGAGCTGCGAACGATTGTAGTCTGCCGGTGTCAACTGATAGTTAAGGTCGGAAGCCGACAAATCGAAGCGGTACTTCACATCCACGTTGTAAGGCACGACGAAGTTATCGTAGAGCCACTGGTCGAAGGGATATGTCGTCTTCGTATCGTCAACGACTGGCACTGTGGTGTCAAAGATTGACTCGGTGAAGTCGTCCTCTCCACGACAAGAAGAGAGTGCAGCCACCATGGCTGCCATACCTATGATATATAATGTCTTTCTCATCATCTTCTTCCTGTTTTATAAGTTAACATCCTCATTATTGTCGTCGTTCTTGTCCTTAATCTCAGGAGCGGGAGCATGCACTGGAACGGACTTCAGTTCGCTGCTTTGACTGCCCATCGCCTGTGTGCGGTTATTGGATGGATAACCTGCATCGATGACGTTCTGCGGGATCTGCAAGACACGGCGTGGGTCGTTCCAGCGGAGATAGTCGTGATGGATATCATCCTCTTTGGGACCACGATAAGCATGGTGCACAGTGATACCGTAGCGCTTGATATCAAACCAGCGCAGTCCCTCGAACATTGTTTCAATGCGGCGGAAATGAAGGACACAGTCAATCAGGCGCTTGCCGTCGTCGGGGAGGGCATCATACTTCCACTCAGGACTCATCTCTGTGGGATGCAATTCACTCACATAGATATTCTTCGCGGTTCGCTTATAAAAACGATTAATATCGCTTTGTGTCAGGGGCTCATCAACCATGTGTGAGACCGTCCAGAAGGCCAGGTCAGCCAATGCTTTATCATTCTGACCGAGATAAACCTCAGCCTCGGCACGACATAGCAAAGTCTCTTCAGCGGTGAAAGGTTGATAGATGATATGAACATAGCCAATACCAGCTATCTTATCCGTATATTCAAAGTACTCATACACGCGGAATAGCCATGAGCCATATGCCTGGCCGGCTCCCCACATATAGATTTTGCCGTCAAAAGCCTTGAGACGACTGCTCCAGTTCGGACCACCGCCCTCGTAAAGAATGTCTTTCGTGGCATCTACCTTCTCAGCAGCGCTACCACTGTTGATGGAAAAGCGACAGGCAGCAAGCATACGGTCAAACAACGAGTTTGTGGCCTGCAACAGATAGTTGCATGGGGCTTTCTCATCATTGAAATCGTTGAGCAGGGTGTTGATGGTATTGGAGCTCATCGTAGCCCACTTGCGCAGAGACGTAGCAGGATTTGTGCCCAGCGCTGCCGTAGCGTACTTCACGCACTTCTCATAATCGCGTTTGAAAAGATAGAAGCGGGCAGCAAGGGCATTGGCGGCATTGCGGTTGAAGTGATAAGCCGGAACCTTATATTTCGAATCATCGACAAGGTCGATGCCCTCAAGAATGTCCTGCTCTATCAGGCGATATACTTCAGCCACGCTCTTGCGATACTTGGGGTCGCTGTAATCAACGGTGACAGTCTTTTCCGCTTCACTGACGTAGGGGATACCCATGTCGTTGGCACTCTGTGTTTCGTCCTTGTATGCCTCAGCAAACACATTCACGAGCACGAAGTGGAGATAGGCACGCAAGAGGTGTGCCTCGCCCCAAGAGTGAGCCAACTCAGGATCATGGGCAGGGTCATTGCTGAGCTCACGCATGGCTTCAATCGCATGGTTCGCTACAGCGATGCCTTGATAGTAAGACTGCCATACCTGATATGGAGTGTCTTCATCATCTGTACTATAATTATCTATGTCTTCCCACTTATAGGCCTGCTCCTGGAATTCGGCATCGGCATCATTATGGGTAGCGGGGACCACTACATTGTTGTCCACGAGATTGTCGCCGCTAAGCTCACAAATCATGGCAGGTGTAGAAGCTGGGTAGCCCGAAGTAAGCAGCTGCTGAATCTTGTCCGGGGACGTAATCCTCGTACGATTGTCAGGTGCCTCATCAAGGTCGCTACACGACGTTAGCACCGCTCCTTGCATAGCGGCGAGCAACAGGCAAAGCCCTAATTGATGGTATGATGTATATCTCATGTCTCTCCTTGTAATAATATAATGGATATGAAGCTATCGATTTCTACCTTCTGTTTCAACTAAAACCCTAGACGCAACGTTGCCGTAAACTGCTTGGTGATAGGTGCGGCCACACCACCGGAATTGATGAATTCCGGATCCTGACCATTCAGTTTCTTGTCTGCATAGAGCAAACAAAGGTTGGTTGCAGCCACCTTCAAAGAGGCTTTATTGATGAAAGTCTTCTTGAGCCAATTATCAGGCAGGATGTAGGTGAGGGCCAATTCCTTCAGACGGATGAAGTCGCCTTTTGCAATGCGCTCCGTAGAGTAGTTGTATGCATTGTAAGCCGTACGCAAAGTGGTGCCGCCATAGCGGTCATATTGGTTGCGCGAAGCAATCACGGGAATCTTGGTCACCGCTTCGTCACCAGCCATTGTCCAGCGGTTCTTAAACTCACGGGGGAGAGCTGTAAGGTCGCTGTACGCCGCCGAGAAGACGGGGTCAAGACGAACGACATTACCGCCGGAATAGGTAATGAAGACATCCAGCGACAGGGAACCCCATTTCTTGCTCTTATAGCTGAAGACGTTGTTGAACGAGCCATAGTAGGTCGGATCGGAGGGACCTTCATAGACTAGGAAGTCCTGCAAGCCTTCTGTCTCCTGGAAATTCACATTACCTACCGTCCGCTCACCGTATTCATTATACACTGTCGGCAATCCTTCCTCGTTGAGTCCGGCAAAGCGGTAGCTGAAGATGGAACGCACAGGATAACCTTCAATGGCATAACCCAGACCCGTCACGAGATCGACAGCACGGCTTGCGACCTCCAGCGATGTAATCTTGTTTGTCGCCCTTGAGAAGATGAAGTCTGTGGACCATGTGAAACCGGCCTTATCAATATTAACAGTTGAGAGGCCCACCTCGATACCTTTCGACTCCATATCAGCAACATTGGCATACTTGGCGATCTCACCGCCGGCACCCTGTGTGTAGGTGCGACCAATAAGGTCGTAATTGTTACGGCCATAGATGTCGAACGTCAGGGCGATGCGATCCTTCAAGAAACTCAAATCAACACCGAAGTTCCACTCGTGCTTCTTCTCGTATGTCAATTCGGAGTTGCCGAGCGAAGAGATGTAAATCTGTGTCTCCGCAGCCGACGTAAAGGGGCGCCAAGAATTCTTGGTCATGAAAATGGCATCGGCATTGGTCACCCATGAGGGACCTGTGTCAGCCGTCAGGGAGTAACTGGCACGGAACTTGGCTTGTGAGAGCCATGACTGTGTCTTCGCCATGAACTTTTCATTGGTAAGATCCCAAGCTGCCGACACGTTCCATGTGGGAAGCCAGCGGCTCTGACGGCTCTTACCGAGACGGTTGGTACCCTCGTAGCGCAGCGTGCCGTTCACGGTGTAGCGCTGGTCGAAGTTGTAATTGAACTGTCCGTAGTAGGCCAGCGAGTTCGTCAGCGAGTAGGACTCTCCGAAGTACTCGGTGTTCTCCTCGTTCATCTGCTTAAGCCAGAGGTACGGCGTATAGGTGATGCCGCCGTTATCAAACTGATAGCCCCAGCCAGTCCATGTGGTTGCAGTACGACGAACAGACGAATACTCGGTTCCTATCATGCCGTTGAGCGTGTGCAGGTCATTGAACACATTATTATAACTAGCCATGAAACGGTAGTTGTTCGAACGCATATTGTCGTCGTACTGGTACTTGATACCACCAATGGGCAGGATGGATTCCGGCAGGGCGAGCTCATTGTCGGGGTCGGTATAGAGCAGGCTGTTGTTGTCGCGGATAGTAGAGTTGTCATCCTGGGCATCGGTACCGGCGCGATAAGCATTGGCCTGATTGGACTTATCCATCACATTGTGCTGGCGTTTCGTATGAGATATACGGGAAGATATCAATCCACTCAAGGTCACGGCCTTGATGGGTTTGTACTCCAATTCACCACGAAACATCAGTTCAGTCACTTGGATGTCGTTGTAGTTGTACTCCAATTCATCGAAGATATTGAAGCCCGTATAGAAACGCGTATAGTTGATGTTTGGATCCAAACAACGGCTTGTGTTCAAGGCATAGCTGAAGGGATTGATGTCGAAGTCGCGCTTCACCTCACCCGTCACGACGTCGGTGGTGCGGTTGAGCGTTCCCGGAGCTTCCTGTTTGCGGTAGCTACCTTGGGCGGCAAGCTTCACAGCGAGCAGCTCGGCACCTTTCTTACCCTTCAGGATGTCATAAGATGTATTGCCGTTGAAAGTGTAGCGGTTCACGCTACTGCGGTTGACAAACTGACCGGGATCGGTAAGGATAGACATAGAGAAATAGGTCTGCGAGCGGTCTGTACCGCCTGAGATACTGACGGAGTGGTTCTGCTGCACCTTGTTGGTGAAGAGAAGATCAAACCAGTCGGTATTACGGAACTCCGCATCTTGAAGGTAGGCATTGCGCGCGGCTTCGGTGTTTTGCAAGCCGTATGTCCCCGTTGCAGCGTCATAGGCGCGCAATTGCTGGAACATATAACCATAAATGCCCGTGTTCTGAGCATTGACCATGTTGTCCAACTGCAACCAACCTTTGTCGTACATTTCCTTATAAACGCTCATGACCTCCTGTGAGTTCATGATGTTATAGTCATTATAGCTGGGCTTCATGCGTGTCGTAAATTCACCTGTATAGTTGATACTTGCACGCCCTTTAGCACCTCTTTTCGTAGTGACGACAATCACGCCGCCCATAGCGCGGGCACCATAGATAGAAGTAGCCGAACCGTCCTTCAAAACCGTGAACGACTCGATATCATCGGAGTTCAAGCCTGCCACAGCAGAAGAAATCAAGGTCTTGGCATCGCCGGAAGCCAGGTCGTCTGCACTGACATCCACGTTGTCCTCATAGATGACACCGTCCACCACCCACAAAGGCTTGGAGTTACCATAGATGGATGTTGCACCACGCACACGAATCTTAGGCGATGCACCAAAGGTTCCGGTCACATTGGTCACTTGGACACCCGCCACACGACCTTCCAAAGAACGGCTCACATCGGCAGCGCCGGAGAGTTTGATCTTTTCGGCATCAACCTTGGTGGCAGCACCGGTAAACAGTCGCTTGTCTATTTGCTGCTGGCCAGTCACCACGACTTCTGACATCTGAACATCCTCACTATGCAACACGATGTGCATCCCATTCTTTGCTTTGACTTTCTCGGTGCGCATTCCTATCATCGACACAACCAATACTGCATTCGGCTTAACATCCGTAATGGTGAACTTACCGTCGAGATTCGTAATGGTTCTATTCTTTGTTCCTTCCGCCAAGATACTCACACCCATCAAAGGCTCATTATCATCGGCGGAAACAACGGTTCCTGATATACTTGTCTGCGCCATCAGTGTTCCAACATATAGGAACAGCATCATCAAGACAAAAGTCAATCTTCTACATGAATACATTTCTCGTTATCTTATTTTCTTATTTTTTCACATTATTATCCGTAGCGCGCACGTTTGTGCGCAAATCGGCTGCAAAAGTATAAACTTTTTAGCAAACCGCCATAAAATATGTGAAGAAATGTTGCTTTTGATACGAAATAATGCCAAAATGCACCCCAAAGAGTACATTTTGGCATGAAAAGGTTTGTATAATATGCAAAAAGACTATCCGCAGTCCACCAATGTCAGGTCTCTTTTGGCTGACATCTTACGCAGATTGATAACAGCGTAGCGCATACGTCCCAGAGCCGTGTTGATGCTACAATTGGTTTTCTCTGCAATTTCCTTAAAGGAAAGATGCTCGTACATTCGTAGCTGAACCACCTCACGCTGTGTTTCCGGCAGGCTTGCAACCATGTCGGCCAACGTACGATAGGTCAGTTCGTTGTGCCATTCCATCTCTTTATTACCTATCAGGGGCATCGAAGCGCTCATCACACGCTCCTTTTCGGCGTCATCGGCGATGTCAACCATCACACGTCGCTGGCGTGTGCTGTCAATAATCAGGTTGTGGGCTATGCGAATCACCCACGAAGAGAACTTGCCATTCTCCGTGTAGTGATGGTTGCGAATCTGCATAATGACACGCATGAAGGTGTCCTGAAAGACATCATTCGCCACGTCGCTGTCATGAACGACAGAGAAGATATAACCGAATACCGAGGATTGATAGCGTTCTAATAAAACATCGAACGCATCATCATTACCTTCTTCATAGAGCTTGACCAATACAGCGTCAGACTCTTGTCTCAATTGTTGCATTACTGTCCAATAGGATGGTTAGGAGTAATGGTCGTCAATAGGCAATGATGTTTTTGGTTAAAATGAATCGTTAAAAGTAGATAATGAGGCTTTTTTGCCGCATATCGGGCGCAAAGGTGAGACTTTTTCCCGAAACCACCAAACTTTTTTGTAAAAAAATGCAATAAAAAGCTATTTAATCTAACAATATGAGAGGTCGCACCTCCTCAGTGCCACTCTCCATGAGCACTGCACCCTCCAGATGTGCGCCTCGTAAGAAGTCATCCACAGGCATCCGTTTCTTACCCGCCAACTGTATGTCGGTCAGGTAGAGAACACCGTCGGAAAGCGATACAGCCAGGCTGGGACATTTTTCATTTTTAATTTTTAATTTTTCATTCTCAAGGTCTTTTTCAGCAAAAAAAACTTTTAGCTGAGTTTCCCTACCATCGGCTGTGCGCAACGTGGTCCAGGCTGCAGGATATGGCGAGAGGCCACGAATGAAATCATAGGCTGACTTCACCGTATGCAGGCTCCAGCGTATCTCCGTATTCTCCTTGAAGAGTTTAGGAGCGGGACGGAGCTGATCGCTGTGCGGCTGTTCCACAGGCTGCACATTCCCACGTTCTATATCATCTACGGTCTTTAGCACGAGGTCTGCACCGAGGTACATCAGACGGTCATAGACATCACCCACGGTGTCACGGTCGCCGATAGGTGACGGCACACGGTGGATGATGCAGCCTGTATCTATGTCGTGATCAAGGAAGAAGGTGGTGACACCTGTTTCCGTGTCGCCATTGATGACAGCCCAGTTAATAGGGGCGGCACCACGGTACTGCGGCAACAGGGCAGCATGCAGGTTGAAGGTTCCCTTCGGTGGCATAGCCCATACCACCTCGGGTAGCATCCGGAAAGCCACGACAATCTGCAGATCGGCCTTATAGCTGCGCAACTCCTCCAGAAACGCTTCATCCTTTAGTCGCTCCGGCTGCAGTACGGGAATACCCTGTTCCACCGCATACTGTTTCACAGGGGAAGCCTGCAGCGTGTCGTGATGGCGTCCCACAGGTTTGTCCGGCATCGTGACAACGGCCACCACGTTGTATTTATTTTCGACCAATTTCCTAAGAGATTCCACCGCGAACTCCGGTGTGCCCATGAATACGATACGCAAATCTTTCATTTTACTCTTCTGATAAATCATGAAGCATTGTTCTATACATCGCAAACACATGACTCCTGCGAATGAAGCCTACGAAAATACCCTCGTTATCCACCACGGGTAGTGTCCACGCTTTTGTGCGGTCAAAGGCAGACATGACGATGTCCATAGGGTCGTTGGTGGAAAGACGCACGCTGCAGGGAGCCATCAGCTCACGCACATGCAGACGATGATACAGTTCCGTACGGAACATCACATGGCGCACACTATCCAGCAGCAACACCCCCAACAGTTTGCCTGCATCATCCACCACGGGGAAGACATCGCGCTCCGAGGATGAGATCTGCTTCACGATCGTTACCAACTCATCATCAGGATGCAGTTGCTCTTCATAGCGTTCAATGACACTATCCATCGACATCAACGTCAGGATAGCATGGTCCTTGTTATGCGTCACGAGTTCACCCTTACGTGCCAGACGCATCGTGTAGATACTATGAGGTTCAAAGATGATGATCGTGAGATACGATGCTACCGCCACTATCATCAAGGGCAGGAACAGCCCATAGCCACCCGTCAGCTCCGCAATGAGAAAGATACCCGTCAGCGGTGCGTGCATCACACCGCTCATCAGACCCGCCATGCCCAATAGAGAGAAATTGTTCTCCGGCACGAGAATCGTGTTACCGGGAATCATGTTCCACAACGATGCGAACAGGAAGCCTGACACGCAACCCATGAACAGGCTGGGAGCAAAGGTACCGCCACAGCCGCCACCGCTGTTGGTCGCCGTGGTGGCAAAGACCTTGAAGACAATGATGCCTGCCAGATACAGCAACAGGAGCTGCGGTGCGTTATAGAAGAAGGACCCCTCAAGGACCTGATTCCAGTCTGCCTGCCCCTTACCGTTCAGTAGCAAGCGAATCATATCGTAACCTTCACCGTATAGTGAAGGAAAGAGGAAGATGAGAACACTTAGGATGGGACCTGCCACCATCAGGCGCTGCCATGGTTTCTTGATGCGGCGGAACTGATCTTCAAGCCAGTTCATCACACGCGTAAAATAGAGTGAAAGCAGACCGCAGAATACACCTAATAAAATATACGCGGGTACGCGCGCGATAACGAAGGCATTGGTAAGATGGAATTCGAAGAGGTTCTCCGTACCCGAAATGGCGAAGGTGACAGCAGCTGCAGTTACACATGACACCAGCAAAGGAAGGAGGCTTCCCAGCGTGAAGTCAATCATCAGCACCTCCAGCGTGAACACCAGTCCCGCAATGGGAGCCTTGAAGATGCCGCTGACAGCACCCGCAGCACCACAGCCCACAAGGAGCATCATCTTTTTGGAATCCAAGCGGAACAGCTGTCCCAGGTTGCTACCGATGGCGGAACCCGTCAGCACAATAGGCGCTTCAGCACCTACACTACCACCGAAACCGATAGTGATACCTGATGCCACAATACTCGACCACATATTATGCGCCTTGATAGAACTCTTCTTACGTGCAATGGCATAAAGGATTTTCGTGATGCCGTGACCGATATCGTCGCGAACGATATAGCGCACGAAGAGGCCGGTAATCAGGATGCCCACCACAGGATAGACCAGATACGGCCAGTTGGCACCTGTAATGGAGAAATGATTCGTCAGCAGATGTCCGACTTGATGGATTAGCCATTTCAGCAGCATACCAGCCAACGCAGTCAGCACACCGATGACAAACGCCAACAACAGCATCAGCCGCTTTGATCCCGCGGATGTCGCGAATCGACTTCTTATCCTTTCAATCACATCTGCCATAAATGACACTTCAATATTTCTATTCTCCTATCTTTCACTTTCGGATAATGGTAACCTCCCCCGAAGGTCCCAGTTTAATGATGGCCGAGGGTTCGTGGCGATGGGTATCGCGCTGTCGCGATTCACATACATAATCGACCGCATTGATGATGGCGGGGTCGATATCGGCAAAGGTCTGAGGAGCGGGCTGACCACTGATATTGGCTGAAGTAGAGACGATAGCTTTCTGAAAACGGTAGCACAGCTGCTGTGAAAACACCTCCTGTGTTACACGCAAGCCCACGCTACCATCCTCAGCCAAAAGGTTCGATGCCAAATTCACGGCCCCATTGAGAATGACTGTTGTGGGCTTCAGAGCCAGATCTATGATATCCCACGCCACATCTGGCACATTGCGCACATAACGTTGCAAGCGTCCTGCGCTGTCCACCAGACAGATGAGTGCCTTCGAATCCTCGCGTTGCTTGATAGTAAACACTTTCTTCACCGCTTCAACATTCGTAGCATCACAACCAATGCCCCAGATGGTGTCGGTGGGATAGAGGATTGTGCCGCCGGCACGGAGGACCTCCACAGCCTTTCTGATATCTTCATCTCTTTCTCTACTCATTAGAACTCCGATGTGAAGTGGAACTTGATATGCTCAAAGTCCTGCTGCGCCATGGACAGGACATAGCCTGAATCGGCGAGGAAGACATCACGACCCTCACGGTCACGAGCCATATACTGGTACTTGCGTTTCTTGAAGGCTTCGAGTTGGGCATCATCATCGCTCTCTATCCAGCAGGCCTTGTAGAGGCTGGCGGGTTCCCAACGACACTTGGCGCCATACTCGTTCTCCAGGCGGTACTGGATAACCTCGAACTGCAACTGGCCGACTGTACCGATGAGCTTGCGACCGTTGAACTGGTTGATGAATAGCTGAGCTACGCCCTCGTCCATCAACTGCGCGATGCCCTTCTCCAGCTGCTTGGTCTTCATGGGGTCCGCATTCTCAATGTACTTAAACATCTCCGGCGAGAACGAAGGAAGACCACGGAAGTGGAGAGGTTCACCCTCGGTGAGGGTATCGCCAATCTTAAAGATACCGTTGTCGGGCAGACCCACGATATCACCGGGCCATGCTTCGTCAATGGTGCTCTTGCGCTGAGCCATGAACTGCGTTGGAGATGAGAAACGGACGGTCTTTCCCTGACGCACATGCAGATAAGGGGCATTACGCACGAACTTACCGGAACAAACCTTGCAGAAGGCGATGCAGGAGCGGTGGTTGGGATCAATATTGGCTGTGATCTTAAAGATGAAACCCGTGAACTTGGGTTCCTCTGGCTGCACCTCGCGCTCCTCAGCTTTGGTAGGCCGTGGCGAGGGAGCGATCTCCACGAAGCAGTCGAGCAACTCCTTGACACCGAAGTTATTCAAGGCTGAACCGAAGAAGACGGGCGCCACCTCGGCATCGAGGTAAGTCCGCCGGTCGAACTCTGGATAGACACCCTCGATAATCTCGAGGTCGTCACGCAACTTTTGGGCGTCGTCCTCTCCCACCCTTTCGTCGAGCTCGGCAGAACCAAGCTCCACACTGACCTTCTCAGTAACCCTTTGTTTGTCGGCGGTGAAGAGGTTGAGGTTCTGCTCGTAGATGTTATAAACGCCCTTGAAGCGAGCGCCTTGGTTGATGGGCCATGAGAGGGGACGCACTTTAATCTGCAGTTCCTCTTCTAGCTCGTCGAGGAGGTCAAACGGATCCTTGCCTTCGCGGTCCATTTTATTGATGAATACGATGACAGGAGTCTTTCGCATACGGCAAACCGTCATCAGCTTACGTGTCTGCGCCTCAACTCCCTTCGCGCTATCCACCACGATGATGGCACTATCAACAGCAGTAAGAGTGCGGAACGTGTCCTCGGCAAAATCCTGGTGACCAGGGGTATCAAGAATATTGACCTTATAGTCAGCCCCTCCCCCTGCCCCTCCCCTGTTAGGGAGGGGAGATTGGTTGCTATTAGTGGACTCTAAGCCCCCCTCCCTAACAGGGGAGGGGTCGGGGGAGGGGCTATAGTCAAACTCCATAACTGACGTGGTCACGGAGATACCGCGTTGTTTCTCTATCTCCATCCAGTCGGAGGTCGCGGTTTTCTTGATTTTATTGCTCTTGACAGCACCGGCCACCTGAATCTGTCCGCCGAAGAGAAGGAGCTTCTCCGTCAGCGTGGTCTTACCGGCATCAGGGTGCGAGATGATGGCGAAAGTTCGCCGCCGTTCTATTTCGGGATTCACAATGATATTTGACAATTTACAATTTTACAATTTGTCCATACAGTCTCTAAGGCTGTCCTCCCAGTAAGGGATTTCTATGCCGTAGGTCTGTTTGATCTTGGTCTTGTCGAGAACGCTAAAGTGCGGACGCGCAGCGGGTGTAGGGTATTCCGCAGTGTGCAGGGGGCGGACATGACAGCTGGTGATGCCTGCGATGCGATGGATGGCTTTGGTGAAGTCATACCATGAGATGACACCCTCATTGCTGAAATGGTAGATGCCTGGGGCGATGCCTTGGGCGATGGCGGTCATGATGACGGCGGCAAGGTCGCGGGCATAAGTGGGTGTTCCCACCTGATCGAAGATCACGCCCAGCTGTTCCTTCTCACGCCCCAAACGCAGCATCGTCTTGACGAAGTTATTGCCGAAGCAGCTGTAGAGCCACGCTGTCCTGATAATCATGGCAGATGGATTGGCGGCCTGCACGGCCTGCTCACCCGCCAATTTCGTTCGCCCATAAGCAGAGGCGGGACAGGTAGGAAGGTCCTCAGTATAAGGCGTGTGCGCCGTGCCGTCGAAGACATAGTCCGTAGATACCTGTATGAGCTGTCCCCCACGCCGCTCTATGGCTGCGGCAAGATAGCCGGGAGCCGTGGCATTGAGGAGCAGAGCTTTTGCCTCATCGTCCTCGGCTCTATCTACGGCTGTATAAGCTGCACAATTCACGATGACATCAATCTCACGTTCCTGCACAAAAGCCTCTATGGCAACAGCATCGGTAATGTCAAGCGGTCCCACGGGAGCCACGCCTCCATCAGCGCTCACCACATCCGTGAAGAACCATGTGTATTGCGGATTTGCTGCAGCCTGCAACTGCATCTCATTTCCCAATTGCCCGCAGGCACCAGTGACAAGTATATTCATCTTTCTATCTTTCAATGTTTAAATTCTCTATTCTCTATTTCTCTATTTCCCCCTCTACAACTCCAACTCTCCCGCCTTCTCTTTGTTCCATGCATCAGCAAGGAGGGCTATCAAGTGAGTGATGTGTCCCATGGCCTCTTGGGTTTCTTTGCCGATGGGTTTCTTTTGTAGGCGCAGGAGCATCACGCCATAGAGTGCCTCAAAGCAGGTCTCCAGTTCAGGGGCTTCCTTGTGACCACTGCGGGCGCGCAGCTCCACGATGAACGGCAACGCCTTATAGTAAGCTGCAGAATAGAAGGGTTGTTTGGGGCTTTGCAGCAATTCCAGATGCAGGTCGGTGAGCAATGACAAAGTGCCCTTGTTCATCTGCAGATGGCCCGTTTGCGTGACGCCCTCTTCCCGCATCATTGTGCATAGGTTCTCCAACCAGAGTGCCTCGCGGTCGCGTTCGTCCTGTTCCTCGCTAAAGCGGCTGACATATTCCTCACGCACACGGTCAGCATCGCAACCATAGGCACGAAGGGTATCCTCCAGTTGCCACATATACAGCAGATGCTCTGCAATATTCGTATCTCTCAGTTCCCTTGCAATTTTCACGTTATTCTCGACAATCCTTCAATATTTCTATTTTTAATAGCTCAACTGTAAACTATCTACTAATACAGCGTCAGTCCCAGTAGCGTTGACAGCAGTCCCAAGATAGACACAATCATCACTATAGAACCAATGATGCGGTTGATTAGACCTATGCGGCTAAGGTCAAACGTCGCACGAAGGACATCAACGACATATGTCAGACCGCACCACCACATCATCGCGCCCAAGAAGATGGAGATATACCCAAGGATCTGCTGTCCAATATGTTCGGGGACCACAAAGGTGAAACGGGCAAAAAGGGCGATGAAAAGGAAGATAATGAGCGGGTTGCTGAACGTCACCAGAAAACCCGTCAGGCAGTTGTTCGCCAACGTGCCACGTTTATTGGACGGCTGACGCAGTTGGGGCTTCGTGTGGAATGTGTACCATCCGAACACGAACAGCAACACACTACCCACCAACTGCAGCACATACATTGTACGGGGGTTCTCGATGAACTCGATAACGAAGCTCATACCGACACCCGTGATGATTGCATAGACGATATCGCTCAAGGCTGCCCCCAAGCCTGTGACAAGTCCAAACCAGCGACCCTTATTAATCGTGCGCTGAATGGTAAGCACACCTACCGGGCCCATAGGAGCACTGGCCACGATGCCTATTAGAAGGCCCTTGACCGTCAAATCAAGTAATGTTACGTTCTCAAACCACATAATATGGGTGCAAAGTTCGTCTTTTTCTACGAAAAAGCGAAGGAAAAGTGAAGGAAAAGTATAGTTTTATGCAGAAAACAGCACTTTTCATCGACTTTTCTTCGCTCGAACGTAAAGTTTACCTATCTTTGGCACTTGAAATTGGCAAAACCGCTGACATCTAAAATCGACAAATTATTAAAACATACAATTATCATGGACAAGAAACCTTATGTCATTGGCCTCGACCTCGGAGGCACCAACTCAGAGTTCGGCATCGTTGACCAGAATGCAAACATTGTGGCTTCCACACGCGTGAAGACCGCAGGGCATGGCGATGTTATCCAATATGTTGATGACTGCGTGGCAGCCCTCCAGCCCATCATCGAGCAGGTGGGAGGCATTGAGAAGATCCACGCCATGGGCATCGGAGCCCCCAACGGCAACTACTACACCGGTTGCATCGAGTTCGCGCCCAACCTTCCATGGAAGGGCAATGTCCCCTTAGCACAGCTGTTCAGCGAACGCCTCGGCATTCCTGTGCGCCTGACGAACGATGCCAACGCCGCCGCCATGGGCGAGATGCAGTACGGCGTTGCACGTGGGATGCAGAACTTCATCA